>OGWS01000076.1_pt1 | contig 96340 bp, 67 predicted proteins | sample 1576111 | NCBI WGS metagenome assembly OGWS01 (sample SAMEA3541534, study PRJEB24748) | human gut metagenome | biome: human gut; feature: human-associated habitat; material: faeces | place: China | collected 2012
ATACCATTCGTGATAGTCTGCATATGGACAAGCCTGCGGTTCTCCGCAGTGATTTGCGGCGTGATAATCTTATTCTTCTCAAGAAGGATGCTACTTGTCAAAAGAAAACACTGGAAGAACGACTGGAATTTCGTATCAAGAAGCTCTGCAAGTTGATTGATAAATATCACAAAGACGGTTCGGTGCTCATCTTCGCTCAGACTACGGCTTATGTCGATGCGCTATACAATATTCTGCGCGAAAGATATACGGACGAGGTGACTCGCTATCACTCGCGAATCAAGCCGGAACGCCGCAAGAAACAACTGCTGTTCGACTTCCTGCAAGGCACAAGAAAGATTATGATTGCAACTTCGGCATTCAGTATGGGTATTGATGTTCCCGACATTGAACTTGTCGTACACTTCAACGCACCGATCAGCATGATGGATTACATCCAGCAGATTGGCCGAGCGGGACGTGATGGACGCAAGGCGCACTGCGTTCTATTCTACGATCAGAACGGCGATGATGATGCTATCTCTGCCAGCTTTATCAAGAAGTCAAAGAAGCAGTCAGCCAAAGCTGCGAAAACGATAAAATCGAATCTAAACCAAGTACACAACTTCATCCATAACGATAATTGCATGGTATGCGATATTCTCGAATACCAAGGGCAGCATGAAACGAAAACCTGTAAGCGCTGTACAGTATGCGCACAGAAACGGAGGAACAGCAAATGATTACGAACGAGTACGGCATCCACACCTTTTCGTTGAAATTACAATGCAAATATTCAGAAATCCAGAATATTGTTGAACAAAACGAGTGTATTTATACAGGTAAAGGAAAGCTAAGACTTTCGCCGTATTACCAGATGCCACAGTTCAAGGACATTGGTGTTGAGATACAGCTTGGTCAATCTGTTTCGCGTCCGTGCTGGCTGATACTGATTATCAACCCGTCCTCCCTGTTCGCCGGTACCTATGAACCGACCGCATTATTTCAAGCTGACGAAAAGTCTGTTCAGCAGGTAAAGCACCGTCTGCGGAATATCCTTGATAAAATCGGCGTTGACCGACGGCTCAAGGGGTTTAAGCTGTCACGGTGTGATTTGACCTGCAATCTGTACTATGAGCGCAAGGCGGATGTTCAAGATCGTTTGGATATTTTCAAGAAATCCTTTCCTATCCCCCATTACAACACGGTTAAGTTCGGTAAATATTCAAATTCCGATGAAAAATTCAAGGGCGCCAATAAGCATTCGTGGACGATTGAGAATAAGTCTAAAAGCTGTGCTTTTTCGGTTTATGATAAGTCCTATGAGCTTGAGAAACGACATAATATCGTCATTGACGAGCACATTCTTCGACTGGAATTGCGGTTTGGTCGTTCGAAAATCACCAAGTTGACTAAGGCTAAAGACTGGGAAAGTCAGCTTGTCGAGCTTAGCTTGCAGATTGAAAAACAGCAGCGTAAGTTTCTCCACCGGCTGCATATGATGCACTTTGACCCGGTTTCGCTTCCCGAGCTGTTGGACCGTATCAATGCCTCTAAGTATCGCGAAAAGACGAAAAAGAAGCTGCGCCGTATCGCGAAAAAGGCGAACGGCTGCGTTTCGCTCGCAGCCGTTCAGAAGGATTGTAGGATTAGGAAATCTGAGTTTATTAAATTGTTGGGGAAGTTTGAGGAGATGGGGGCAGGATGTGTTTCGTTCAAGTCATAAATCTATTTCTTATCAATGTATGCCGGCAATTTTTCTCTTTAGTCATCATTTATAAATTTCTTTCTAATGGCCTGTTACAGGGTATTTGTGCCTGCTTAAACAGCATGATTTGACAATCAATCGCCAACATTAGAATTATGGAGTAGCGATTGTCGCATTTCTTATGCGGCTTACGAAAATGTAAAGTAAATTTGCAAAATGGCTTATCTATAGGAAGGCAAATGGAGAAAGCTCATGTTATTTTGCATGAGACGTTTTCTTATGAGTAGAAATAGAAGGAATGTTGGAATAGAATGTAGTAAATATGTTGCTGAACTATACCATACATGGTAATATAGTGAATATATTGTTACCTGCTTGCAGAATGCAGATACTTTAAAAATTTTCAGAAAAAAATCGAGAATCTTAAATCTTTTTTAAAATTCGTCCCTCTTATATCCGTGAAGGGAGGAAAGAACTCCAAATCATGAAACCGGAGGCAGACAGCATGGAAATGAAAGAGCAGATAACACAGGAAGAAGCGTGTGCTCGGGGGCTGATGGAAGCAGAGTACGAACAGCTTGCTAAGCTGGTAACAATGCTGCAGGTAAACCCTAATGATGGGCGGGCATTTGAAAAATTTTATGAACTGACATACCCGCGTATCCTGTACACAGCACGTGGTCTGGTCGATAACGAGCAGTCTGCGCTTGACGTTACACAGGAGGTATACATTGCGTTTTATAAGAATATTGAAACAATTCGGCAGCCAAGAGCAATCATAAGCTGGCTGCACCGCACCGCAACCGGCAAGGCAAAGGACATGCGCGAACGTGCCTCTGCGCAGAACGAAACTCTGCTGCAGAGCGAGGAACAAGAGTATGTATTTACCAACACCGAGGAGCACCGTGCAGACTTTGTACCGCACGAGCAGATGGACGCCCGCGCAACACGTGAAATTATCAGCGAAATGCTGACCGAACTGCCTGCCGAGCAGAGTCAGACACTGGTATACCGCTTTGTAGAGGGGCTGCCGCTGGCAGAAATCGCGGAAATCATGGACTGTACGGTCAGCACGGTAAAGAGCCGTCTCAAATACGGCAAGCAGAAAATCGAGGAGCAGGTATACGCGCTGGAGAAGCGCGGCATCAAGCTGTACTCCACCTCGATTCCGATGCTACTGGCATGTCTGCGCTGGCTCATGACGGAGCGCGGCGCACTTGCAGCCGAACAGGCCGCCGGGCTGTTGGCACAGGTGGAAAGCACGGTCGGTTTGACCGCTTCGGCGGCAGCCGGTGCGCAGGCGGCGGGACACACCGCCGCGGCGAAGGCCGGTGCCGCGACCAAAGGCAGCACCGTCGGCACCAAGGTAGTCGCCGGTGTGGCGGCTGCGGCAGTGATCGCCGGCGGCGTGATCGGCGTGCACAAGCTGAAAGCGCAGGCGCAGGTCGAGCCACCGATCGCACAGGCGGTCACGCTCAGTGCGGAACAACAGGCATTGCAGGACGATTACAACCGGAATACCGCGTATCTGAAGGTCATTTCCGATCTGCAGGAAGAGTTCGGCGTGCGCACGCAGCTCAGCGACAACGCCTATTCCGGTCTGCTGATGGCAAAGCTGGTGGACTTTGACGCCGACGGCACGGATGAACTGCTGTGCGTCTGCACAGACGATATATTATATACGAACCGCGGTCGAATGCCAGGCGTCAATGCCAACTGCTGGTATATGGTATACCGTTGGAACGGCACACAGGCGGAGCCGCTCACAGATAGCGAGATATCCGGCGGATATATATTGGAAGGAACAAGTGACGCTGATTGGAAGTTCTCGGATTTTTATCTGTATCAGGATCAGACGGATTCCAAGATTTATTTGTGCACCGATTCCTTTAGTCCTCCTTCCGGCGCACCGGATGAGGACGAGCCTCTTCAGTGGCAAGAGTCCTTCGTAAAGAACACAGTACAGGATGGAACGTGGGTGAAAACATGGTCTGCTACGTTAAACAAAGATCTCAGGAACGGCGGCTATCTTTCGGCATGGATCTATCCGGACAAGCGGACGCAAATTGAAACAAGCTGCGGCAGCGTAGAGCAGGAATACACGAATACTCGCCGGAACAGTACCTATTACCGGATAACTGATCTGAACGATCCGAGTTCGCCGGGCGAACCGATCCAAAGTTTGCCGGGTTATCCGCAGACACCGGCCGGAGGATATGCGCCGCCGGAAGACCCGGATATTCTGATCCAAGCCATGCAGCAGCAGGCGGAACAGGATAAGCAGCAGCTTGGCAATGCCTTTCAGGAGTTTACGGCGGATACATCCGAATCGTTGGAACGGCTGGCAGGCAAGGTGACGCATAAACAGATGGAAGCAGTTCAGCAGAATTCACTGTCTCAAATGAGTGTTAATAATACCGTTATGATAGATAGTCAGACGGTAGCGCAGTTGGCGGCAGCAGATCAAAGCCGTCGGGACAGATGGAAGGCCGTTTGTGATGCTATGCTGGATTGTATACGTTTGGCAATGCCGCAGAACGAATATCGGAAGATAGCGCAGGGGCAGCAGAACTGGGAGACTGAGGTCGCACAGGCGGACAGCACGCCTTGGTATGAAAGCAATTCAGTAAATGATTATAAGGCTGCTAATTGGAGCGAACAAACCAAAATGTATGAAGAACATGCGGAATATCTGAACGTCTACTATCAGGTAGCGATTGGCTCTATTGGAGGACTGGAAGAACACTGGGCTTCCGAGAATAGTGCAGCAGTTGATCCAGCCGATTATATCGGGCATTGGACGGTCGATCAATATGCGGATAAAAGCAATACTTCCGTAGATATATATCTGGAAGAATCCAATGGTCAGCTCGTAGTTTCGGTAGATCAATGGCTGGTACAATGGACTACTGCATACGATATCCCATTGACCTTGAACGATAATAAAACAAGAGCAATCGGTACATATACGGACAGTCAGGGCAATTTCGGCGCGATACAATTGGATTTTGAAAACGGAGAACTGTATGCAACTACAACGCAGTCCGGCAATTTCGGATTTGCAATGTATCAAGATCGCTGTACGCGCGATTCGTAAAGCACACAGCGAGCACCAAACCCTATTGGAAAAACGAGAATAAGCTAAACACAATCTACCACGACAAAATAAAGGAGGACTAAATTATGTTCTGTGAAAAATGCGGTCACAAAATCGAACCAGGCGAGCTGTTCTGCACCAACTGCGGTGCCAAGCAGCTGGAGCAGCCGGTGCAGCCCAAGCCGGCAGAGAAGCCGGTGGAAAAAACGGTAAAGCAGCCGGCACAGCAGCGACCGGCGCAACCGAAGCCGTCTCAGTCGCTGGTGCAGCCGCGCCGACAGGAACGCCGGCAGTATTCCGCCGATGATTTTCTGGGCGGACCGGAAAGTCGTCCGAATCCTAGCAGCAACGACCGTCCGAACGGATACCGCCCGAATAACGGCGGCAGCAGTCCGAGCAACGACCGGATGCAGAACGGCGGAAACCATCCGTACAGCAGGGGACCGATCAATCCCATGCCGCAGATGCGGGAGCCGGAACCGAAAAAGCGCAGTAAGGTGCCATTCATTCTCGGTGGCGTGGCGGCGCTGCTGATCATTGCGGGCGGCGCGGCATGGGCGCTTGACCTGCTGCCGTTCGGCAAGGCGGACAGCAAGCCGGAGGACACCGCTACGGCAGAGCAGACCGACGGCACCGCTGAAAATGCGGAAAACGGTGCGGCGGCAGTCGATCCGGCAACGTATGCCGGCTACTGGATGATCGACTGCTACAACAGCGAAAGCACCAGCTTTGCGGGCTTTGAGCTGTCCGGCACGGCGGATTCACTGAGCTTCTCGGCAAATCAGACATGGAATCAGGGCGAACACACCGCCAGCATTGCCAAGACCACGCTCACGCTGAACGAGGACAAAACGCAGGCGACAGGCTCTTATACGGACAACAATAATTCTTCCGGTACGGTAACGCTGGACTTTGAAGACGGCGAGCTGTATATCACGCTGACCGGCAGCGGCACATGGAGCATGACTGTGCAGAAGGAGCATTGCACCCGTGATCCCTACGGCGCACAGCGGCAGTACACAGCAAGCGCGGCGCAGCCGTCCGCCGGTATGTCCGGCGCGACCGGTATCAACGGCGGCAGCAGCTCGACCACGACCGTGCAGCAACCGAGCTCCTCGGGTTATGTATTCTATGTGAACGGTCAAACTGCTTCGCAGGGTATTAACGACATCAGCGCGGCTTCGATTGGCAGCGACCGTCTGTGGCCGACAGATACTCTCACAATCAGCGACAGTGACCTGAGCAAGCTGACACGCATGGAAGTAGCCGCCGTCCGCAACGAGATCTATGCGCGCCATGGTTATTCGTTCAGCTCTGCGGACTGGAGAAGCTACTTCTCCACGGCAACGTGGTATACGGCAAGCAGCAGCTACTCGGATTCCATGCTCACCAGCACTGAGCAGTTGAACCGCGACACAATTGTAAAGTTTGAAAAGGCGAAGGGTTGGAAATAATGAAGAAAATGACCGCAATGCTGCTGGCGCTGCTGTGTTTGAGTGCCTGCGGCGCACCCAAGCAGGAGACGACAAAAACGGCGGAGCAGCCTGAACAGACCACGGCCGATACCGTGCAGGAGCAGCCGAAATCCGAACCGGTACCGGTACCGGAGCCCGAACCCGAACCTGAACCGGCTCTGCCGCTGGACGGCAAGATCATCTGCGTCGATCCCGGTCATGAGGTGACCGGCCTGCGTGTGCAGGAGCCGATCTCTCCGGCGAGCAGCGCCACCAAGGAGGCCTTTGTCGGCGGCGCCGCCGGCAGAAACCAGACCGAGGAACAGCTTAATCTGGCAGTCGGTCTGCGGCTGCAATCCTTGCTGATTGAGCAGGGTGCGACCGTCATCATGACCCGTACCACCCATGAAAGCGATATGACCAGCTACAAGCGGGCGCTGTTGGCGAACGAAAATCACGCAGACCTATGCATCCGCATCCATGCGGACGGCTCGGAAAGCTCGTCGGTATATGGCATGTCCATGCTGGTGCCCTACGGCAGCCAGCTTGCCACACAGGATATCGTTGCGCCAAGCCAGAAAGCGGGTGAGTGCGTACTGAACGCAACGCTGGCTGCGACTGGCGCGAAAAACAACGGCATTGTGCAGCGCTCAGATCTGACGGGCTTCAACTTTGCGGAAGTTCCGACCATTCTGATCGAGATGGGTTTTCTCAGCAATCCTGATGAGGATGCCCTTATGCTGACCGATGATTATCGGCAGAAGCTGGCACAGGGCATGTGCAACGGCATTCTGGATTATTTCTCTGGCACAGTGACCGAGTAAACGGGAAACAGTATTTACATTTATCGAAAACGCTCTGTCATCTATTTGGATGATTGGGCGTTTTCTGTTTTTTCGTGTCTAAACTGCAGATTTGTAAAATGTTGCGGTATGAGGGTGGAATGGAACAAAAATTGGAGTATAATTGAAGGGGTTTTAACATAATTCATAGAAAGAAATTTTTCTGAAAAAATCAAAAATATTTAAGTCTTTTCGGACTACCTCTCCCTCTTATGTTTGTGAAAGGGGGATAGTGCTTGTACGAAAACCAATCCTGCGACTGTATCGCAGAGACCAGAAAGAAACCGGAGACAGCAGATATGGATGAAAGAGAACAGCTTAAACAGGAAGAGGAAAGCGCCCAGTCCTTCATGCAGGACGAATACGACCGCCTGACGTCATTGGTGTGTGCACTGCAGGCCGATCCCGGAGACGACCGAGTGTTTGAGACCTTTTATCAGGCGACCTACCCGCGCATTCTGTATACCGCGCGCCATCTGGTCAACAGCGAGCAGGCGGCGCTGGATATTGCACAGGAGGTATATATTGCGTTTTACAGAAACATCGGGAATATCAGGGAGCCGCGCGCCGTTATCAGCTGGCTGCACCGTGTAACGCACAGCATTGCGCGTGATTACCGCGAACGTGCCGCAGCCCGTAACGAGGATCTGATCAACGAGGGACAGGAATATCTGTTCACCGATGTGGCGGAGCAGCGCACGGACTTTGTGCCGCATGAGCAGCTCGACGCGCAGGCGACGCAGGAGCTGATTCGCGGGATGCTGGATGAGCTACCGGAGGAACAGTCCCGCACGCTGGTTTACCGCTTCACTGAGGGACTGCCGCTGGCAGAGATTGCGGAGATCATGGACTGCACGGTCAGTACGGTCAAAAGCCGCCTGAAATACGGCAAGCAGAAAATCGAGGAGCAGGTATACGCGTTGGAGAAGCGCGGCATCAAGCTGTACTCCACCTCGATCCCGACGCTACTGCTGTGTCTGCGCTGGCTGATGGCAGACCGCGGCGGACTTTCGGCGGAACAGGCAGGCAGACTGCTGGCACAGATCAACAGCGCGATCGGCGCGGCGGCGTCGGCGGCAGCGGGCGCGGCGCAGAGCGCCGGAACGGCAGCAAAGGCCGCAGCCGCAAAAAACACCGGCAGCACGCTTGGCACCAAGATCGCGGCGGGCGTTGCTGCAGCGGCTATTGTGGCAGGCGGCGTGGTCGCAGTGCCACGCATCATGCAGAAGGTCAACCCGCCGGAGGCGGTCGTGCAGACCGGACCGGCAGCCGAGCCCGAGACGGAGCCCGCGCTCACCGCCGAGGAAAAGGCGGTCGTGCAGGGCGATTACGACCGCAACACCGCATATCTGAAGGTCATTTCGGATTTGCAGGCACAGTACGGAACCCCGACACAGCTTGGCACAAATGCTTATTCGGGATTGCTGATGACCAAGCTAGTTGATTTCGATGCCGATGGCACGGATGAGCTACTATGCGTATATACGGATAAGGCATATTCGGAGTATGCAAATGCCAATTTGAATATGTGGTATGCAATCTATAGCTGGAACGGGACACAGGCTGATCGCATTACCGAGCGGTCACTAACAGAGAATGTAACATATGAACTGGATTACTATACATGGCGTTATGCAGACTTTTATTTATACCAGAATTCTGCAGATTCTAAAATTTATCTGTGCGATGATGTTTTGTGGGGACCGGCTGGTGGCGTATATGACGATGGTACAGCACCGTGGTCGGATACAATGACAGAATATGGACTGCAAAACGGAACGTGGACACAAACCTGGAAGGGCGAATTGCTTCGTGATCTGCGGGATGGCAGGCACTTGCAGGCGACTCTGCGCGGTACGGATAATAGTTTTGCCAATGTAGAGTGGAATACGATTTCGCAGGAAATTGATAAGATTCGTCAGAATGGCACATATTATCGGTTTACCTTCCTAAATGACCCGACCTCGGGTAATATTACGCCGATGATCGACCAGATTTCAGTCTATCCGAAAACACCTGCAGGCGGATACACCCTTCCAGAGAATCCGAGCGTACTTATTGCAGCCTTGCAAAACGAAACTGCACAGGCAAAGCAGCAGTTGGATAATGCATGATCACCGACTAAAACAGCTTCATCGCTGTTTTAAATACAAATCACAAAGAAAGAGGGCAAAAACATGAACGAAGAAAACAAAAACGGAATGCCGATTGAAAACGCGCAGGATCAAGTTCAGAACCAGTCCCAGCAGCCACAGGAATTTGCGCCGCCGGAGCCGCCTCCGCAGCAGCAGCAGACGACTGCTGCACCAGAGCAGAATGCACAGCGTGAGGCACAGCCACAGTACGCGCAGTCAATGCCGTATCCGCCGGAACAGAAGGCGAAGAAGGACCACAAGCTGCTGATCATTATCGGTGCTGTCTGTGTAGTGATTGCAGCGTTCCTTACGATGATGCTCTTTGGCGGCAAGAGTATCGACATGCAGGACTATGTAACGGTAAGTTTCAACGGCGTAGACGGCAAGGGTACGGCATATGTTGATGTCGATTATGATAGCATGGGAACCAAGCTGCTCACCAGTGCACAGAAGCGCAAGCTAGAGACCGGCAATGGCTGGGGTTCTATCAATACCGCTGTAGGTGCTCTCGGTCAGCAGTGGGTGCTTGCAGAAGCACTTGACTGCGAGCTTGACCAGTCCAGTGAGTTGTCTAACGGCGACAAGGTGACCGTAACCGTTACCGCAGACAAGGACGTTCTCAAGCAGCTGGGCGTCAAGGTAAAGCACAAGAAGCTGACCTTTAAAGTGGAAGGTCTGGTGGAAGTAAGCAACATCGATGCATTTGCTGATATTTCCGTGCAGTTCAGCGGCATTTCTCCGCAGGGTGAGGCGGAAATTATCAATAACAGCAGCGATGATGCGTGCATGCAGTTTGATTATTCGCTCGACCAGAACAGCGGCCTGTCCAACGGTGATACCGTAACGGTTACCATCAGTGACTATGACCTTGAAGGCATTGCGGAACGCACCGGCAAGACTCCGGAGGAGATGTCCAAGAGCTTTACGGTAGAGGGCCTGCAGGAATACGTTACCAAGCTGGATCAGATTAACGATACGGCACGCAAGAGCATGCAGAAAGAAGCGGAAGACTATATTCGTGCGTATAGTGCACGGTATTATTCCAGTGAATGCAGTCTGACTAGTCTTGAGTACGTTGGCAGCTACCTGCGTGTTGCAAAGCCGGGTGCAAATACGAACGGCGATGCAAACCGATATGCACTGGTATACAAACTCAATTGTCGTGTAGATCGTGACGGTATTACAGACCATCCGTACTATTACTACGTTACCTTTGCAAATCTTGCATTGCAGAGCGATGGCAGTATTGATGTTGACTTGACTGACATGAGAACGACTAGTGAATCTCATTATTTTGATGCAAACGGTCATAACTACTATGTTTACGGTTTTGAAAATCTGCAGGGCGTATTTGATGAGATTATTACCCAAATGCTCGATATTTTCACCTATGAAACCGACATTCAGTAAAATACATTCAAAAAAAGCAGTGACTTAGAAAGTCAGTGGTTTAAATCCCAATCATCCTTGTGGTGGTTGGGATTTTTTAATGCTGCAGGCTGCTGTACAGAAATTAAAACCTCATTGAGGGAATATATTGCCGAAACAAGTCAAATATGGTAATCTTTTTATGGAACGCGATATCTAAAAAAATTTTTCACAAAATCGAGAATTCTAAATCTTTTCCAAAATCCATTCCTCTTATATCTATGAAGGGGGAAAAACTCCAAACTAAGAAACCGGAGGCAGACAGCATGGAAATGAAAGAACAGATAACGCAGGAAGAAGCTGCTGCGCGCGGCATGATGGAAGCGGAGTACGATCAGCTTGCAGAGCTGGTCACGGCACTGCAGGCAAACCCTGGGGATGATCGGGCGTTTGAGAAATTCTACGAGCTGACGTACCCGCGCATTCTGTACACGGCACGCAGTCTAGTAAACAGCGAACAGTCCGCGCTGGACGTGGCGCAGGAGGTTTACCTTGCGTTTTATAAAAATCTAGCAAATATCCGTCAGCCGCGAGCGATTGTCAGCTGGTTGCACCGTACTGCGACTGGCAAGGCGAAGGACATGCGCGAACGCGCCTCTGCGCAGAACGAAACCCTGCTGCAGAGTGAGAAGCAGGAGTATGTATTTACCAACACCGAGGAGCACCGTGCAGACTTTGTACCGCACGAGCAGATGGACGCCCGCGCAACACGTGAAATTATCAGCGAAATGCTGACCGAACTGCCTGCCGAGCAGAGTCAGACACTGGTATACCGCTTTGTAGAGGGGCTGCCGCTGGCAGAAATCGCGGAAATCATGGACTGTACGGTCAGCACGGTAAAGAGCCGTCTCAAATACGGCAAGGCCAAGATCGAAGAGCAGGTCACCGCGATGGAGAAGAAGGGCATCAAGCTGTACTCCACCTCGATTCCGATGCTGCTGGCATGTCTGCGCGGATTGCTTGCGCAGCGCGGCAGCTTGTCAGCGGCAGAGGCTGGCGGTCTGCTCGTCAAAGTGCGTGCAGCGGTCAGCGCGGCAGCTGCTGCGGCTTCGGCTAGCTCGTCCGCCGCCGCGCATACCGCGGCACACTCTGCGGCCACAAAGGCCGGAACAGCAGCGGCCGTCAATACCGGCGGTGCAGCAGCGGCTGCAAAGGCAAGCTCAAGTGCGGTCGGCGTGAAGATCGTCGCGGGCCTGCTCGTTGCGGCAATGGCTGCAGGCGGCGCAGTTGCAGTGCCGAAGGCGGCCCATCAGGTGCAAGAAAAGCAGGTCGAGCAGCAGACGCAGTCCGCAGAAGAACTGGCTGCCGTACAGGCGGATTATGATCAGAATACGGCGTATCTCAATGTCATTTCCGAGCTGCAGGAGCAGTTTGGCGAGCGTACGGACATCTCACGAAACGCGTATTCCGGTCTGCTGACCGCAAAGTTGGTTGATTTTGATGGTGACGGTGAGGATGAACTGTTCTGTATTTATAATGATGGCTCTATCAGAAACAGCGTGGGAAATACCGATGGTGTCAATATTGGCAGCTGGTTTTCTGTGTACAGCTGGGACGGTGAACGCGCAAATCGTGTAACATGGGGACCTCTGTATCACAATAAGACCTACCGCGTTTCGTGGCACGCCACCTATACACTGCCGACCGGCGGGTGCTACCTATATAAAAAGGAAGGCGACCCGAAGACTTATCTCTGCTGGCCAATCGTAAGCACGTACGAGATTGATGAAAATAATGATAGCAATCGAACGGTAATGGGCATCTCGGATTGGATGCGGGAATATACCATTGAAGACGGAGAGTGGAAGGCGGTTTCGGATATCTCGGCAACGAGAGACCTGAATACCGGTGCGATAACGAATGTAGGTTCCGGAACTGCTGCCGAGGGCGATGTACATTGGACCCCGCAGAAGGCCGAGGAGGAGCTTTCGGCCATTCGGCGTGATGGCGAATACTTCCGTTCGACCTTCTTCCATGACGGTACAGACTATTCGCTGTCGGGCGAGGATGCGTACATTTTCCAAGCAGCGAAGAAAATTCCGTATTATCCGCAGACACCGGCGAACGGCTTTGAGCCGCCGGAGACACCGGACGCGCTCATTCAGTCGCTGCAGGCGCAGGCTGAGACGGATAAACAGCAGCTGGGCGACTCGTTCCGTGAATACACCGAACCGGCGAAAACACCTGAGCAGCTGAAGGCAACCGCAGAGGACGCCATCAACGAGGGCCTGGAGTGGGATAATGTATATTACTACGAACTGGGTTCTGCGACGAACTCGCAGGTGGGCATGAACTATGCAGCAGGCAGAACGGATTACTGGTGGCAGCACACTTGTTTGGTGCTGATGGACTGTCTCAAACAAACCCTGTCGGCGAACGAGTACAGTGTGTTGGAGCAGGAGCAGCAGGCATGGGAAAAGCAGGCCGAGCAGCAGGCCGAGGCCGCAGGAATGGAGGCCGCAGGCGGTTCAGCACAGAAAATGCTGATCTGGGATAAGTCCGGCGAACTCTACCAAGAGCGTGCCATGCAGCTAAAGGACAAGCTGGCGCAGGTCTTAGGCATGACGATCGAGAGTTAAAGCACATATGCTCATTGACTATAAACTGAAACCCAATTATAATTTAACTATCGGCATAATTTGACATCACAAGGGGGAAAACATATGTTTTGCGAAAAATGCGGACACAAAATAGCAGAAGGCGAAGTATTCTGCAGCAACTGCGGTGCACAGGTTGTGCAGCAGGAGCCGGAACCGCCGGTGCAGGAGGTTCCGGTACAGCAACCACTGACCGAGGACGGCATGTGCCGTCAGATTATCGGCAGCAACAGCGACTACTATCTGGAGCAGTTCGTGGATATCCAGGCGGGCGGCAAAGGACGCATCAACTGGGCGTCCTTCTTCCTGACGCTGTACCATGCGGCGTACCGCGGCGTGTGGGTGAACTGGCTCAAGGCGATGGCCGGGCCGATTATCCTGTTTGTGGTCTGTGTGCTCGTATCCGGATTCATTTGGGGCAGTCAGCTGCTTGTGGCGGCGGCACTGCTGGCGGTCGCGCTCGGTGCGAGCATCTGGGGACTGGTCAGCAGCATTCTGTTCGCGGTGCGCTTTAACCGTGTATACTTTGATCATGTGCAGGAGAAAATCGAGCAGAACAATCTTAAGCCGGACTGTTCGGGCGGCCGTGTGGCACTGTCTGTGCTGGCATATATCGTTGCTGCGGCGATTTTCGGCGGAGCCGTTCGTGCCTCGTGGGCAAGCGGGTTCCTGATCGGTCTGGCGCAGTTGCTCGGAAATGAAAGTGCGTGGACAGATACCCTTCCGGAAGACGACATGGACGCAGAAGAAGAATTGCCGGAAGAGACTGCCGAACTTGTCAATGTGGCCGACTACGCCGGCTACTGGATGGTAGACAGGTACAACAGCGAAGCGGAAACTTTCATCGGCTTTGAGCTGGTGGGCGACGAAACCGCCTTTGGCATGACCGCGAATGCATCGTGGGACAACAGTAAGTACATCACCACCATTGATAAGCTGTCGCTGACGCTGAACGATGACAACACGCAGGCCACCGGTGCCTACAAGGACAGTCACGGCAACAGCGGTGACGTGACCGTGGACTTTGAGGACGGCGATGTCTATCTCACCATTACGGCGGCAGGCGGCGACCACGGCATGGCCATGACGCGCGAGCACTGCACCAAGGACCCATTCGGCGCATCGCGCGAGTACAAGGTTGCACAGCAGGAAACCCAGCCGCAGGCCAACACGCAGATTCAGCAGCAGACGCAGACCCAGGCTCCGGCGCAGACCCAGCCGCAGCAGGCAGCACAGCCGGTTACGGTGGCTGACCCGTCTGACACGCTGTACAGCTACGTTTACGGCCTGAATGACGCCATTAACGCGGGCACCTTCTCCTATGTTGCATCGACGCTGCTGCACGGCAGTTCGGCTTACAAGGAGCAGCAGACGCTTGTCAGCAAGCTGTACAAGCAGGGCATCAAGGAGAACGTCATTTCGGTTGCAGTAAGCAGCCAGAAAACCAGCGGCAACACCGCTACCGTTGTCTCCACGGAGCTGATCGGCGTTACCTATAAGGACGGCAGCTACAAGGAGATCCCGCAGAGCTACGCATACCATATGCAGCTGCAGTCGGACGGCACATGGCTCATCGACACCATGACCGAGCAGTAATTCCCTGATTGCAAACCAGACAGCCATCGAAGCAATTCGGCGGCTGTCTTTTTTGCCCTCAAAAAAATTTCTGAAAATTTTCGACTTTTTTGAAAATCTTAAATCTTTTCCGAAATCCATCCCTCTTATATCTATGAAGGGAGGAAACAGGCGTTCCGCTGACACACACATCAACCGATAACACAAGAAAGAGGGCAAAAACCATGAATGAAAACTACAACACCAACAACTACGCACCCAATCCGCAGTACCCGTACCCGGCGTACCAAAAGAAGAAAAACTACACGGTACCCATTCTGATTGTAATTATATGTATTGCAGTGGCAGCAATTTTCCTAATGATGTCACTTTCTGGTGGAAAGAGTATTGACATGGAGGACTATGTTACGGTAAGCTATAATGGTACAGAGGGCAACGGCACGGCCACAGTAGATGTTGACTACGACGGCATGTGCGAGCAGCTGCTGACCAAGGAACGCCGCCAGCAGATGGAATACATTACCGGTTCGCAAGACGTTATCAAGTCCGCGGCAAAGTACATGGACGGCAGCTGGGAGCTGATTCAGGCGATGAAGTACACCGTCGAGCCGGACAGCGGCCTTTCCAACGGCGATAAAGTCACCGTAACCTTTACGGCGGATAAGGATACGCTCAGCGACCTCGGCGTGAAGATGAAGCACCCGACGCTCACCTTTACCGTAAGCGGCCTGTACTAATCAGGGGAAAATTAACGAAAGTCTGTACAAACAAGTCATAAACGGGAAAACCCGTAAAATTAGGAGGAAAAACGATGAAAAAGACCATGATGAATAACATTTTCAAGCGCTTTGCGGCACTGGCACTCTGCACCGGCATGGTTACCGGCACGGCACTTGCGGCAAATGCGGTTTATAAGAATATCCGCGTGCAGTATTGCGGCATCAAGCTGGTCGTCGATGGTCAAACCGTTATTCCTAAAGATGCAAATGGCAAAGTAGTAGAACCGTTTATCTATAACGGAACCACCTATTTACCGGTGCGTGCAGTAGGCAATGCTGTTGATAAGAAAGTGAAATGGGATGGTAATTCTAAGACGGTTTATTTAGGGGCAACACCGGATGAGTCGGGTGAGGTGTATCTGGAACCTTATCAGACAAGCGCTATGAAAGTTTATAAGCCGGAAAATGGTAAGTCTTTTTCGATGATGGGAGTTCCGTATTCTCGGGGAGTTATGGTATATAATTTCTATAATGATACAGAGATGACGGCGTTGTATAACCTTAATGCAGAATACGATAGCGTATCTATGGACATTGGACATGTTGATAATAGCGGAAGCGATTCAGCAACTATGAATGTCTATGTAGATGATAAACTGATTGATACAATAGCATTGACTTCTGACATGTCGACGAAAAATGTTAAATTTGACTTGAATCATGGTCTGCAATTGAAAATTCAGGTAATTCATTGCGATCCTTATGCACATTACGGTCTCGTTAATATCAAGTTTGCTAAGTAAATTTTAGGGGGTAAACCACTATGAAAAACTGTCCCAAGTGCGGTGCACCGGTAAACGACACCGCCAAGTTCTGTCCGGTATGCGGCGGCGCATGCTCCGCGCCTGAGCAGCCGCAGCAGAACACGCAGGAGTTTGCGCAGCAGGAACAGCCGAAGCAGCAGAGCCAGCAGCAGTATCAGCAGGCTTCGCAGCAGCAGACCTATCAGCAGCCGCAGTATCAAGCACCGCAGCCGTCGTACGACCCATATGACCACACGGCTGAGTTCACAACCAAGGATATTTCGGAAAACAAGGTCATTGCCATGCTTTGCTACCTGATGGGTACGTTCGGCGTTGTTCTCGCGCTGCTCGGCAGCCATAATTCGCCGTATGCGGCATTCCATGTGCGTCAGGCGCTCAAGTTCAGTGTTGTAAATATCCTGCTGGGTATTGTGGCGCTGCTGCTGTGCTTCACCGTTATCGTGCCGATCCTGTGCGGCGTACTGGCACTTGTGCTGCTGATCGTCCGCATTATCTGCTTCTTCTCCATCTGCAACGGCAAGGCGAAGGAGCCGCCGATTATCCGTTCGTTCGGTTTCCTGCGTTAAGTTAATACAGCACAGAACCACCCTTTTCCGTAAGAAGAGGGTGGTTCTTTTTGTTTGACAATAAAGAGAAAATCTAAATGCCGTTTTAGCCGATTATACCTGTTTTTTAAATATATATTATAGAGGTAGAAGCTCCTGAGATATTCTCAGGAGCTTACTTTTTGTCAAAAAGGAGGAAGCGAAAATGTTCAACAATCAAAAATTCCTGACGCGCGGGATAGAAAGCGAGATTCCCGCATGGCTTGTTCATCTTATGTGGCACATGGTGCTCACGATGGAGGTCGAGGAAAAAGACTATCTGCAAGTGTTCACCTTAACCAAAACCGCAACCGGTCAGCACATTGTCCACGAGCAGGAACAGCCGCCGTATAGCTATGAACTCGATGTACCGTGTGACGATGCCGTAGATGCGAAGGTGTTCGTCATCGACGATTTAACGCATTCCACTATGCTGCTTGCCGAAGAGTATTGATATTAACCAAACGAAATGGAGGACTAACCAATGAGTGAAACAAGAATTTGTGCAAACTGTGGTGCAGAGCATCCGATTGACGAAATGTTCCAAGTGGAAAATGACTGGCTCTGCGAGGATTGTGCCGACCGCCTGACCGTAATCTGCGACCACTGTGCCGAGCGGGTCTACGAGGAAAACGCCGTCGAGGATGACACGCACACGCTCTGCGAGCATTGCTTTGATGAATATTATGTGCGTTGCGATGATTGCGGCCGCATTATTCATCGCGACCGCGCATATTGGGACGGTGACGACAACGCCTATTGCGCATCCTGCTGGGACGAGCACAGCGAGGTCATCCACGAGTACAGCTACACGCCCGACCTCGTGTTCCATGGCAAAGGTCTGCGGCATTTCGGCGTAGAGTTAGAAATCGATGACGGCGGCACGGTAAACAGCAACGCGGAGAAGTTGTTGAACATCGCGAACGCCAACGCCGAAAACCTGTACATCAAGACGGACGGCAGCCTGGATGAAGGCTTGGAGCTTGTCACTCATCCGATGACGCTCGAATACCATTTGAACGAAATGCCGTGGGCGGAAGTCCTTCGCAAAGCGCAGAGCATGGGGTACCTCAGCCATGCGGCAGGAACTTGCGGCCTTCATGTTCACATCTCCCGCTTGGCCTTTGGCTGTACCTATGAGCAGCAAGAGGCCGCGATTGCTCGCCTGCTGTACTTCGTCGAAAAATTCTGGGCAGAGCTGCTGCGCTTCAGCCGCCGTACACAAAGCCAGATGAACCGTTGGGCGGCGCGGTATGGTATCCGCCTCACCCCGTCCGAACAAATGAGCCACGCTAAAAACTCCTGTGCCGGACGTTACACGGCGGTCAATCTCACGAACGCAGATACCGTTGAAATCCGGATGTTCCGCGGCACGCTCAAACTGAATACTCTCAAAGCCACCTTGCAGATGGTAAATCATCTGGTTGAGGTGGCTGTTTCCATGTCGGACACCGCTGTACAGGAGCTTAGCTGGTTTGATTTTCTGGACGATATCAACGAACCGGAGCTTATCCAATACCTCAAGGAGCGCCGCCTTTACGTCAATGAACCCGTTAATACCACCAATGAGGAGGAATGAAATTTGTGCAGTTTATTCGGCTTAATTGATTTCAAAGAGTGTCTCAGCACCCACACCAAGAACAAAATCTTGAACACGCTGGCGCGCGAATGTCAAGTGCGTGGCACGGACGCGACCGGCATTGCCTACAATTTTAACAACCGTCTGCGCATTTACAAGCGCCCGATTCCCGCTCGAAAGATGAAAGTTCACGTTCCGCACGGTGTAAACGTGGTCATGGGACACACACGTATGACTACACAGGGCAACGCGCAGTTTAACCAGAACAATCATCCGTTTCTTGGTAAAGTTGACGGAAACAGCTTTGCTCTCGCTCACAACGGAGTGCTGTGGAATGACAAAGAGCTTCGCCTGGAAGAAAATCTGCCGATGACGAGTGTTGAAACGGACAGCTACGTCGCAGTGCAACTTCTCGAACAGCAGAAAGCCCTCGACTTCGACAGCCTACAAGCTATGGCTGAAAAGGTCGAGGGTTCTTTTGTGTTTACCGTTCTGGATAAGGACAATTCTATCTGGTTCGTGGTCGGAGATAATCCACTGTGCGTCATGTTCTATGATGGCTACCTTATTTACGCCTCGACACAGGAAATTCTGTGCAAGACCATCAAGAAGTTAAATCTGAACACACCCTCTGACATTCTGGAGCCAAAGGAGGGCGAGATATTGAAGATTGACCGCAATGGCTGTATCACTACAGGCATCTTCACACCGCACACGACGTTCGAGCACTGGTGGCGAAAATATCCTTTCTACCGCAGCTATTACGAGGACACGCCGACCAGTTATGACGATCTGTTCAGCGTGGCGAAGGCATTCGGCGTTACCGCTGATGAAGTGCAGGCACTCTTGGACTACGGCTGCTCGGAAGAGGAAATTGAGGAAATGCTGTATGACCCAGAACTCTTTCACGAGATGACCGGCGAGCTGCTTTATGCGTACTGAGGAGAGGAGGCGTTGCTTATGATTGCACTCGGCCCGATCTTTCAGGCCGTCGGCGCGGTAGTCGATTTAATCATCGAGGCCGTCGAAAACTTTTCGGACAACTGAAACGAGGTGAAAGTTTGAACCCGGGCAAAATCATTCTCGGCGTACTGACCGTTATCGGCCTGCTCGCCGACCTTATCGATGACGACTAAGTATCCAACAAGGTCTACCTTTTCGGACAGTGCAAATCCGCAGCAAAAACCTGTCCGAAAAGGTCCGTCCGCAATAAACGGAAATGTCCGGAAAGCGTAAGACCTTTCCGGACACTTTTTTGAGGTGATATGGTGCACAAAACGTTCTACTACGCCCGCGTTTCCACACGCGAGCAAAATCTTGATCGTCAGCTCGAGGCCTTTCGCGCGCTCGGCGCAGATGATCGAGAAATCATCACGGATAAGGAGTCCGGCAAAAACCTTGACCGTCCCGGCTATCAGGCGCTCAAGTCTGCCATGCTGCGCTCCGGCGATACGCTTGTCGTAAAGTCGCTCGACCGGCTCAGCCGCAGCAAAGCCGATATTCACAGCGAGCTGCAATGGTTCAAGGAGAACAATATCCACCTTAAGGTAATTGATCTGCCAACCACCATGATGGACCTGCCGTCAGGGCAGGAATGGGTATTCGAGATGGTCAACAACATTTTGATCGAAGTCCTCGGTACGATTGCCGAGCAGGAGCGCTTGACCATCCATCAGCGGCAGCGCGAGGGTATTGACGCCGCGAAGGCCAAAGGCAAACACCTCGGACGGCCTTCCACTTCCCTGCCGGATAACTGGGAGGAAGTCCTTGCACTCTGGCAAGCCGGCAAAATCACCGCACGGGAGGCCATGCGGCGAACCGGGATGAAGCGGACAACTTTTTACCGCCGGTGCGCTAACAAATATCAAAACAACTGACGCGCAAAAACTGGGGAAATCGGGGAGTACCCCGATTTTTAATGCAATTTGCGTGCTAAAGGTTTCACACTTGTTTCATCTGTTTTACGGTAAAGAAACGGCATTTTAGACAAAGAGCGGTAAACAAGCTGCTCAAGCTCGTTGTACATACCGTCGTAGATGCGTGCTCGAATTTCGTATTCGAGGATATTCTGGATACTATCACGAATATTAAATGATGCTCCGGATTTTTCAAATTCTGGGAAGCGGACAACCTGCCACGTGATGTTGTGCCGCCTGATGATTTTCTGCAGATAGTCGATGACAATGGAGGTAGGAGCAGGGTATTCAAGGAAACGACGATACCCTTCGACATACTCTGGGTACATGCTGAGCAGCTTTTTGATCTGCCGAATGATACGCAGCATGGCAGGCAGGTGCTGCTCCTGCAAGAGCAGTCCAGCTAGCTCGGCATAGGGCGCATCAAAGGGATCGGAAGACTTGCTGCGGTATGTGTTCGGTGTTGTCGGCGTCAGGCTATACGGACGGTTCGGGAAACAGTTCATAATATGGTTGCGCAGTAAACCTTCCAATGTGCCGACTGGCTTGCGGTAATCGGTTGCATACCGCCAGATGGAAACTTCGGGCTCGTTTGTGGAATCAGCAGATTGCGCCTCATCGTCCTCATCGTCTTCAAGTAGATCTCGCTTGCACAATAGTTCAGACTCAGGAATCTGAATCGAATCATCAACACCATTGAGGTGATGCTGCAGTAAGCCGTATTTCGTCGTTATCGCAAATCCCCAATCCAAATATTCTTTTGCGTCACGACGAAAAGGACAATCTGCCGGACACTGCGGATTGCTTTTGTTTACAGGAAATTTAATGCGCTGATATATGTCTTCGTCCGCGGCATACGGAAGTTTAGCACACTTTTCCACAGATCGGTTCAATAGACATACCGAAGATAGACTGCCAAACTTATTTTTAAGTTTTGAATACAAAACAAGATTGATGGCGGCGCGTCTGCCGGTCATGGTGGTCATACGTTTAACGCGAGCGGGCTCGTTCTGCTGGGAAATGCGTTTTATGAGCTTGCGCCGATGCTTTCCAGTTGCGCAGCGTAGAATTACCTTGGTTGAGCCGGAAAAAGCGTGATACAGGAACAATGGCGTTAAACGATGCCAACGCTTGTCTTGATAGCAGGCATTCAGCAGTCGGTAGATTGCTGCGTAATAAGGGCGTTGCTCAAGAGGTTGTTTAACCGTATTTAAAATGTCCTCATATGTGCGGTTGCGTACAGCATATAAGGTAGATCGGACATACTGCTCGAATAGAGCGATTGTGGTTTTTAGCTTGGAGAGGAATTCTGAATCGGAGCACTCCTGCGGAAATTGCGGACAGTCTGATGAGATTTTATTGAGTTCATCAATCAGATGCTTGCTACACAGGAATGAATCCTGTTGACGGCGTATCTGTTCGAGCAGCTCGGAGTAGCGCCGTTCGTTTTCCTCCAAGAAATACTGGTGAACGGTAGTTGGAATCCATTCATGTTCACAGATAAGTTTAGCGCGGCGAGCATTTTCAAATGCAGCGATGAAATAGTATCCGGGCTCTTGAAAATTATGTGAGTAATGTTTGCTGTGACAAGACTTCTTTATTTCCTCGGTTGATAGTGGAACCTTTTTCGAAAGCTCGAGCAATTCCGCATAAATCTGTGTTCCTATTTTGAGGTCCCCATGTGTTGCCTTAATATTCTCGAGACCTTGTTTAAGCAGCTCTTCATCTGTCATGTCAGACGCATGCTGCACCTCATTCCAGATGGTATCATCTAACAGCAGGGTATCCAGTCCGACATCAGGCTCGATACCATACCCATCGCCGGGGTAATTGCCGAGGTCGCGTTGATCAGCAAAATAGAACGAGCGGTCAGTCAGAAAGCGGAGCAGCAGTTCTTCGGAGCACTGACCTTGCTGGCACAACCAGTCGGCGAAACGGAGTTTGCTGTAGAGCGGCTCGTCATAGCCGTCTGCCAGCTGGCGAAAATGCTCGTGCGCGTCATAAAGCTTGTCAGTCTCAGACTGTGGCAAATCGGTGCATTCAAAATGAGGGTTTAGTAGGTTGATGACGCGGTTTTGCTCGTCAAGATACACATAGTCAGAATTGTATAGGTTAGGGTTATGGCTACGATATACAGCACGCTCAGCTTCGGTCATGCGGCATTCCTCCTTGATTACAGTATAAGTGAATTGACTATAAAAATCAATTCAAATTAGTTATGATAAATAGCGATAATCAAATAATTGATGTATTTCATAACGGATATTATACTTGAAATAGAAAGGAGGAGGCAATATGATCATCGAGAATGTGAAACCGAATCTGGCTGATGCAGTCCCAAACAAGGAGGAGCGTAAGGCGGAACTTCCGGGCAAGAAGAAACCGCATGAGCGCAAGCTGAAGAAGCGCGGACACAAGTTCAAAAAGCGCGCTGAGAAGGCCGAAGCGACCAGCAGGAAGGCAAAGCACGACGCAAAACGTGCTCGCCGCGCACAGCGGGAAGCCGAACGTGAGCGAGATACCGTAGCAGCGGAGAACGCGCTCTTGCAGAAACGTCTGGCGAGAAAGGATAAGGAGATCACCGACGCGCTGCGTGATGACGACGGATTTATACGCTTGAAGGAAAGGAGAGAAAAAGATGGTTGAACAGACTACAGACGCTAACGGCGTTATCCTGAATGCGAGAATTGAGGAGGTGCACGTGTATCGGGAGATGGACGGTGGTGACTCCCACTTCACGCTGGCCCTGACCCAGGATGGACGGCAGTATACGCTGCCGCCGTACTCGGTGGACAACATCGATCGGTTCCGCATCGGCAAAATCGATCCTCGCTTCGTCGCACTTGATGAGGACGGCAAGGCAACGGATACCCGGGTGCAGGCTGTACTCAAGGAGGCCATTTCGCAAGAGATCCGGCAGGGACGCTGCGGCGTATTACTTAACCGTACTGGCTGGGCGAAATTGCCAAATGGACGGTGCGTTTACAACACCGGCACACAAGTGATAGGAGATACCGGTGGGCTGGAGGTCAAGCTGTCTGACACGCTGCCGCAACTGGAATTGACGGATCAGTGCATTGAAATGGAAGACAAGTGGCTGCTCCGATCCTATCTCCGAAAGCTGAGCCGCGAACCGGACATCCTGATCCTGCTGGTAGCGCACATGGTTCGATCGCTTCTGGCGTCGATGTTCGAGCGGCTGGGATTCCCACTGCGGTACATTCTATACTTAGTGGGTATCCAAGGCTCCGGTAAGACGACGGCCGCCAACGATTTCGGTTTGCCGCTGACTGACGTGACGCAGAACACACCAGCTCCGGCAACACGAGCGCTCAGCAGCAAGTCTGCAGTACGTGACTTCGCTGCTGAATACCGCGATATGACAGCACTGCTTGACGACGTATGTACGTCCTCAAGTGCGGAAACGCGGCGAATTTCGACCAATATTGCAGCGTATACCCTGCGTTTCGCAGCAGATCGCATACCAGAGACCATTTCGCGTCCGGGAGGTGGGCAGCGCAAGGTTCGCTGTACGGTGGGGCTTGTGATCACTGGCGAATTTCCGATGTCGAAGCCGAGTGACCTGACGCGCTGCGTTATTGTCGAGGTGGACCATCAGCTACGCGGCAAGGAGGCGGATGACCGGGCGGTCAGCTGTGCGGTGGCAACGCGCTTTTTGAAGCATATTGCCGCGCATTACGACCTCGTTAGTGCCGAGATAAGCAGTGCATTGTCAGACTTTCATGCGGATGCAGTTGAGGAAGGCGGCCCTCGCCAACAACAACATCTAGGCGAAATTTCTTGCGCGTTCCAGCTGTTGCTGGAATACGCAAGATCAATCGGTGCGATCGATGATGTTGAGATAGCGGAGTGGGGGCTGCAGCTGCAAAATGCGCTAGGACGTTCGTTGTCAGCAAATATACGCCTAACGGCGAAGTTTGAACGTGAAAACGTATCAAATATTGCCAAGATTATTGTTGATGCAATGAAAAACGAGACGATATTGTTGGCCAAAAACAAGGAGAAGTTTGCCCAAAAACCGGACAAATATGCAGGATTTGAGGGGCATAAGCACACGGTTGCTTATATCCGCCTTGCCAGCCTGCAAAAACTGCTGACTGCGGTCAGTGGTAAAGTTTGGACAAATTCCGCCGTTGGAAAGCAGCTGCGTGAGAACGGTCTGGTTGAGGTGGGCAAGGACGGCCATACCGCCAAATCAAAGTTTCCCAAACTGGGACGGTTCGTTCCCCTAAATAAAATAGAGCTTGAAAAGCAAGCGAAAATTAGAAAGTGAAAGGAGAAAAAGTATGTGTGACATCGGCACTATTCCAAGCATCCACGCACGTCTGCGCGAGGAGGGCTATCCGATTTCGTTATGTACCCTGCGTGGCTGGGTGCGCAACGGCACGATCCCGGCGCTCCGTATTGGTGAGCAGCAGCGTCGTGCGCTCATCAGCTATAAGAATGTGATGAAGGTTCTGACCGGCGAGTGGCCGGATAAGACCCCGCATCACTAATGCAAAAATGCCGGCGCATACTTGCTGTGCGCCGGCTTCATCTTAATATGGGAGGAAAGAAGCATGGCAACAATCGAGAAGCGTGTTGGCCGCCGGAGCGTAAGTTACCGTATCACGGTTTCTGACGGCTACGATGGCAACTACAAGAAAATCCGCCACCGCAAGACGTGGCGGGTACCGGATGGCTGGTCCGAGAAAAGAGCTGAGAAGGAGGTGCAGAAGGTTGCACTCGAGTTCGAGCAGAAAATCCGTCAGGGGTACGAGATCGACAATCGCAAGACCTTCGGTGAGTACGCTGAATATGTAATTGGTGTCAAGGAGCGTGCAGGCGTCAAGCACAACACGATTCTGTCATATCAATACCTGCTGCGCGGCGTACGTGAGAAAATCGGGAATATGAAGTTGGTTGATATTCGACCGTTTCATCTGAACGAGCTGTATCGCAGCCTGCAGGAGAAAGGACTGCGCTGCACCGAGAGCAAGGTGCATATCGCCATGGACTTGGGTGCTTTTCTCAAGGAGCACAAGATTAGTCGTGCACGGCTGTCAAGGGAAGCGGGCGTATCGCATACTACTGTGACGTCTGCGTGTCGCGGCAACAAAATTTTCCGTCAGCAGGCGGAAAAGATGGCGAAAACACTCGGAAAGCCGGTTGAAGAATTGTTCGTCGCAGATGAGAGAACGGTCAAGCTCTCGCCGAAGACCATTCGAGAATATCACCAGTTTGTCCGTGTAGTGCTCGCGCAGGCCGAGCGGGAGATGCTCGTGCCATACAACGCGGCGGACAAGGCTACGCCACCGAGGCGAGTACATACTACCGCAAATTACTTTCAGCCAGATGTACTGGGTGAAATCCTGCGGGCGCTGGAGGACGAGCCGATGAAGTGGCGCGTCATTACGCACCTGCTGATCGTTACCGGCTGCCGCCGCGGAGAGGTTATGGGTCTGCATTGGAGTAAGGTGGACTGGAAACATCAGCGTATCAAAATCGACAACAATCTGCTGTACGCCAAAGACCGCGGCATATACGAGGGTACGACCAAAACGGAAAACATTCGCTATATCCGTCTGCCGGAGGAAACGATGGAGTTGCTGCGCGAGTATAAATCCAGTCAAGAAGAACTGCGTATTGCCAATGGCGATCGCTGGTACGGTGATGATTTTGTGTTCACCCGTGACGACGGACGGTCGATGCACCCGGACAGCATCACCAATTGGCTTGATCTGTTCAGTAAGCGCCGAGGTCTGCCGCATATCAATCCGCACGCATTCCGGCATACGGTAGCCAGTATGCTGATTGCGGACGGATTGGATATGGTTACGGTATCGCATCAACTCGGCCATACCAAGGTCAGCACAACGGACGATTACTACGCACATGTAATCGAGGACGAGCGCTCGAAGAAAAGCGCATGTGTCGCGGATATTATGCTTCGTACACGAGAAACTACATAAACAAAAAGAGATGACCGAAGAAAAATGCTTCGGCCATCTCTTTTTTATGTTCGGGTATTGTTTGAAACGGTAAGGGGCAATTTAGCCCAGATACTGCGGTAAATTCCATGAACTGCGGAGGATACGGTGTATCTCAACGGCATGCGTTCTATCGTTAATATGGTAGAAAACCAGATATTGATCTACTACCATTTTGCGATAGAAGGTGTCAAATGGATAGACTTCGTACCGCTCCGGCATATTGTTTAACTGTGTGATTTTCTTCTGCAGCTCATGGAGTACACGGCTGGCGGTATTTGGATAGAAACCGGAAAGATACTGTGCAATTTCTTTCAAATCCTGAACAGCAAGAGGAAGATACTTGATTTTATAAGTCGTACTGTTCATAAAGCGTCTCCCATACACTGTCATGGTCGGCCCACTGCGTATTGGGATCAGCTGCCTGCTTTTTTGCTTCTGCAAGTTTTTCAGAAATATACCGATGGTGCAGGAATTTTTCGTATTCTGCGTAGTCATCAATATTGATGAGTACAGATTCACCGCGGCCATGATTGGTGATGATGACGTGATCGTGGTCTTTAAGCATGCCCGAAAGTTCCGCATAGTGGTTGCGCAGGTCGCGCGATGGACGAACATGAGTTTGCATCATAAGGATCCCTCCTATCTAAGAATATTGTATCACAAGATGACTACAATAACAACAGCTTAGTTTGGGTAATTGATGTAGAACTTTCCCGTAAAAATAGTCCAGCCCCATAATGACCCCACAAATCAGAATCAGAAATTTTACCTATATCAGAAAATAAGAAAAACCGGTTATTTCAAACGAAATAACCGGTTGATCTGGTACGCCAGAAGGGATTCGAACCCCCGACCTTTTGGTTCGTAGCCAAACACTCTATCCAGCTGAGCTACTGGCGCATACAAGATCTATTTCTTTCGCTGTCGGCGTTTCGCTTTGTCGCTCTCGCTGACTGCCTTATTATAATATCACGGGTGCGACCTAATGTCAACAATTATTTTCAGATTTTTTGAAAGTTTTTTCGGAAACCTGTTTTCGGCAAAACAAAGCCGCCTGTGGGGGGAACAGGCGGCTATATACAGCAGAGAAATTGGAGGTCTGCCATATACCTTATATTGCGTTTTATTCCTGCGGCGGAATGGTATCGAAGCCGATCTGCAGCTCTTCATCGGTGGGAATGTGGTTGCGCATGGTGCCAGTGTGATACGCCTCGTATGCTGCCATATCAAAGTAGCCGGTACCGGTCAGACCGAACAGGATGGTCTTAGCTTCGCCGGTCTCCTTGCACTTGAGCGCTTCGTCGATTGCGGCGCGGATGGCGTGGCTGGACTCCGGCGCCGGAAGAATGGTCTCTACCTTGGCGAACTGAACCGCCGCGTCGAATACATCGGTCTGCTTGACGGAAACCGCCTCCATATAACCGTCGTGGTACAGCTTGGAGAGGATCGGGCTCATGCCGTGGTAGCGCAGGCCGCCTGCATGGTTGGGCGCAGGCATGAAGCCGTTGCCGAGCGTATACATCCGCGCGAGCGGCGTAACGTGGCCGGTATCACAGAAATCGTAAACATACTTGCCGCGGGTAAGCGACGGACAGGAGGCCGGTTCCACCGCGATGATGCGCGGGTCAGCCTTGCCGAGTAACTTATCCTGCATGAATGGGGAAATCAGGCCGCCGAGGTTGGAGCCGCCGCCGGCACAGCCGATCACGATATCCGGATACTCATCGAGCATTTCCATAGCCTGCTTGCTTTCCAGACCGATGATGGACTGGTGCAGCAGCACCTGATTGAGCACGGAGCCGAGTACATAGCGGTAGCCCTCGTGCGTAGTAGCCACTTCTACGGCTTCGGAGATGGCACAGCCGAGCGAACCGCCGGTGGTCGGATCGTGTGCCAGAATAGCGCGGCCTGCCTCGGTCGTGTTGGACGGAGACGGCGTTACATTCGCGTCAAAGGTTTGCATGATGGCCTTGCGGAACGGCTTCTGCTCGTAGGAGACCTTAACCATGAATACCTTCAAATCCAGTCCGAAGTACGCGCATGCCTCGGAGAGTGCAGTACCCCACTGACCGGCACCGGTCTCGGTGGTAAGGCCCTTGAGACCCTGTTCCTTGGCGTAATACGCCTGTGCGATCGCGGAATTCAGCTTGTGGCTGCCTGAGGTGTTGTTGCCCTCAAACTTGTAGTAGATCTTAGCCGGAGTGCCCAGCGCCTTCTCCAGATTGTACGCGCGGCACAGCGGAGACGGACGGTACAGCTTATACATATCGAGCACCGGCTCGGGAATATCAATGTAGCGGGTGTCGTTGTCCAGCTCCTGGTGTGCCAGCTTTTGACAGAAGATGGGATACAGCGCTTCTTCCGGCAGCGGCTGGTGCGTGCCCGGATGAATCAGCGGGTCCGGCTTTTCCTTCATGTCCGCCCGCAGGTTGTACCACTGCTTGGGCATCTGGTCTTCGGTCAAATAAAGTCTGTGGGGGATCTTAGCCATGGTGATTGCTCCTTTACAAATTTCAGATAGAGTGGAGAGATGGTGAATAGTTTCACTCTCAATTTGTTTTACAAAATAAAAAGCTCCTGTCCCAGATTTCTCTTGGGACAGGAGCGAATACGCTCTTGCGGTACCACCCAGATTGACGCAAACTGCGTCCACTCTGCTCACACATCAAGCAATGCGCGCTCCCCTGATAACGGGCGGAGTCCCCGTCGCAGTTACTTGGCCGAAGCCGTTCGCCTTGCCCTGCTGAAGTCCATTCACACGGTCCTTGCCTGCCGCAATCACACCGCCTGCGGCTCTCTTGGAGGTTCGGTCTCCCTGCTACTCGTCTTCGTCATTGGTTTGTGTTGGTTTACTTGGTATGGTCACAGTATATTCTCAAAACAGTGGATTGTCAAGTGTGATTTGCGAAAAACAATATATTATTTCTGCTATAAATTATTATTATGAGAATAAAGGCCGCGGTATCGTCTTTTTCTGCGCACTGTGCTATAATGGGTAGCAGAATGAAAAAGCAGAAAGGACATGAGTGCAAATGCGGGTGATCGAGGGCGAAAACGAACTGCGGCTGACCTGTTCGCGGAGTGTGAGCGGCGGCATTGCGCTTTTGCGGTGCGAAACGCAGGACGATATTGTGCGTCTGCCGGATGAGATAGACGGTGTGCCTGTTACCGAGGTCGGCGCGTATGTACTCAGCGAGCGGGCCCCCGATCTGACAGGCAAGGACACGTTCGCTGTCCGTATTACCTGCGGCGGCACGGAGCCGAAGCACAATGCGGCGGCTATCCGCACGGTTACGCTCCCGAAGGATGCAAAAAGTGTTGGCAGTTATGCATTTTATAACTGCCGAAACCTTGAACGCATTGAACTGACTGATTCCGTCAGCGAATTCGGCGGCGGTGCGCTGATGAACTGCATGAGCCTGCGCGAAGTCATCCTGCACGCCGCACCGTCTGCGCCGACCTGCCTGCCCAGGCTGCTCGGCGAGTACGCCGGAGAACTCGATGTGCGGTTTGATGAGCACGCGCGGCTGCTGTTCCCCGAGTACGTCGAGGAACTGGAGGACCTCAGTCCGGCGCATATTTTTCAGCGGCGCATTCACGGTGCAGGCTACAGCTACCGTCAGTGCTTTGACGGCGGTGTGCTGAATTTTCGGCAGTATGATGCTGCCCTGAGCGAACTGCTCGAGCGGCACGATTTTTCGGTCGCGGCACGCGTAGCTGTGCGGCGGCTTGCCGTACCGTTTGTGCTCTCGGATGCCGCAAAAGCGGAGTATCTTACGGTTTTGCGCGCACACGGCGGCAATCTGGCGCAGTCCTGCGCCAAGACAGGTGAGACCGCTGCCTTGACCTTCCTGCTGTCGCTCGGTGTGCTCTCTGCCGCCGATGTGGATGCCGCGTGCACGTCTGCCCGCGAAGCAGAGCAGACGGCAGCGCTGTCCGTTCTGCTGTCAGCCGCCGGCAAAACGCAGTCCAAGGGACGCGCCAAATCGTTTGAATTATGACATAAATATATAGAAGTTATCAATAAATCCGTAGGGCACCCCGCCCTACGATGCAAGATGAATCTGTGAGGTGATGTTTTCTATGTCGCAGTCCTCCCGCTGGACTTCCATTGGACGCGAAATCCTGTTTTCCGCCCGCACCGAACTGTACATGAACCTGCCGTTCCTCGATTCCGCGCTGGCGGCGCTGCCTGCGGCAGACGGTTACGATACACCCACGCTCGCTACCGACACGCGCGTGCTGTTTTTCAGCGGTGCCTGGCTGGCGCAGCAGTACGAGAGCTCCCGCGCGAACGTCAACCGCGCCTATCTGCACACGCTGTTCCACTGTCTGCTGCGCCATCCCGGAAAGACACGCGGACGCGATGCCGATCTGTGGGATCTGTCGTGCGATATTGCGGTCGAAAGCATGCTGGATTCACTGGATTACCGCTGCCTGCAAGCGGAAAAGGTGTCAGTTCGGCGGCAGAATATCTACCGCGAACTGCAGGACGAGCTGCCGGTCCTGACGGCTGAGGCGGTCTATCGCCACTTTCGCCGCACGCGGCTGAATTCGTATGACTGTGCCACGCTCACGCGCGTGTTTGCGACAGACGAGCACACGCTGTGGTACAAGGAGGATGACGATCAGCAGGAGCGCCGCTGGCAGCAGCAGGCCGAGCGCACGCAGACCGCGATGGAAACCGTTTTTGCGAACAAGGCGGAAGGCGGTCAGGCCGTGCGGGAGCAGCTTGTCGTTTCCACCCGCAAAACGACTGATTTCCGCGCGTTCCTGCGCCGGTTTGCCGCTCTGCGGGAGGAGGTCTCGGTGGATGCGGATTCGTTCGACTACGGCTACTACGCCTACGGGCTGCGTCATTTCGGAAATATGCCGCTCATCGAGCCGTTAGAGACGCGGGAGGTGCGGAAAATAGAGGATTTCGTCATTGCCATTGATACCTCGATGTCCACCTCCGGTGAACTCGTGCGCGCGTTCCTCAGCCGCACCTATGAGCTGCTGCAGGAGAACACCAGCTTTTTCCGGCATTTCAACCTGCGTATTTTGCAGTGCGACGATCAGCTGCGCTCGGACAAAGAGGTGACAAATGCGCGGGAACTCGCGGAATATATGGAGCATTTTGAACTGATCGGTCAGTCTGCGACCGATTTTCGTCCGGTTTTCGAGCACGTTGACCGCTTAAATGCCGAAGGCGCGTTCCGCCATCTGCGCGGCCTGCTGTACTTCACGGACGGACTCGGCATCTACCCGAAAAAACGTCCGAAGTACGATGCGGCGTTTGTCATGCTCGAAGGCGAAGCCTATCCGGATAAGGTACCGTCATGGGGGATTCGGGCGGTAATCAGCGAGGATGCGTTGGCCGTAGAATGAAAGTAGAATGAAAAAGGACGCTTTACGCGTCCTTTTTTGCAGATCGGTTATTTTTCACCCATTCGGCAATCGTCTGCTTGACCTTCTTTATCTGCAGCGGCTTTGCCAGATGGGCATTCATGCCTGCGGCGAGGCACTTCTGTGCATCCTCGTAAAAGGCGTTTGCGGTCATGGCGATGATGGGCAGCGTTTTCGCGTCCGGTCGGTTGAGCGAGCGAATGGTCTTCGTAGCGTCAATGCCGTTCATCACAGGCATCATCACATCCATGAGAACCGCGTCGAATGTGTCCGGTGGATTGTTCTGCACGATCTCCACAGCCTGTTTGCCATCCGTGACGACGGTTACGGTTGCTCCTTCGTCGGTCAGCAGAATCTGTGCGATTTCGGCGTTGAGCGCATTGTCCTCGACGAGCAGCAGCCTGCAGCCTGCAATGCTGATATCCGGCGCGGCATGTGCGTCCGGTGTCTGCTCGGGAGACGGTGCAATTTCAAACGGCAAAGTGATTACAAAGGTGGAGCCGACACCAAGCTGACTCGTGACCGTAATCGAGCCGCCCATCCGGTCGACAAGCTCCTTGGTGATGGTCATGCCGAGACCGGTGCCGTGATAATAGCTGCGCGCGTCCTGCTTTTCCTGCGTGAACGGTTCAAAAATATGGTCAACAAAGTCCGGACTCATGCCGATACCCGTATCCGAAATCGTCCAGCGGTAGGTGCATTTGCCGTCCTGTTCACCGAGTGAGTCCGTATGGGTGGTGATTTTACCTCCAGGACGGTTGTATTTGATGCAGTTGCTGTAAATATTGAGGAAAATCTGCCGCAGATGCAGCGGACTGCCGTAAATATACGGGTACGGAATGATGGATTTGTCTTTTTCGTACTCCCACTCAATGCCGGCTTCTTCGGCGCGGCCGATGATAATGGTAATGATATCGCGGGTCAGCTCCACCAGGCTGATACGTTCGTGAGTAAGGACGGTCGTGCCCTCCTCCAGCTTGCTCATCTGCAGCACATCGTTGATGAGCGACAGCAAGTGATTGGCGGAAATCTGCATTTTTTTGTGATTTTCCAGCAGCAGCGCCTTGTCATCAAAGTGGGTTTCGTCCACCTGCAGCAGACCGATAATGCCGTTGAGCGGTGTGCGGATATCGTGACTCATGCGCGAGAGAAATTCGGTTTTGGTGCGGTTCGCAATACGCATTTCATCGAAAGCGGCCTGCAGACGGGCGTTCTCTTGCTCGTCGCGGGCGTGCATCTGCGAGGTATCCTGCAGCAGGATAATCGCCGTGACCATCGGCATTTCGGCATTGATTTCCGGATCAAACACGGTAGTCTGCGTCATCAGCACGGTTTTCTGTACCCAGCGGATAGCGCCGTCATCCTCCTGCACGCAGTACTCCACCGTGATGTGTTTTTCACCGGCGGCAAAGCGCTTGAGCAGACGGGCACTGGTATCTGCCGTGCGGTAGCTGCCGAGTGTTGCCGGTGTGACGCGCTTGCGGTACTCGTCGCAGTAGTCGCGGTAGGAGCAGGGAAGCGGGTAGTCGAGGAACAGCGCCCGGTCCGAATCACTCTTGCCCGCAGGTGAAATGTTGCGCTCGAGGGTGTCGCGCGTGAGGTTTACCGTGTAGATTGTGCCCGCCATATCGAGCAGCGCGTCCACATAGCTGTCGTTCTCGAGGATAGACTGCTTTAGCTGCTCGTAGTACAGCGTCAGCTGCTCCTTCGGGTCGATGGCTTGGTCGGCGTTCAGCCGGATGGTCTCGAACGCGAGGATAAAGTGGTGCAGCACACCGGCTTCATCCCAGTCAATCGGAAGAACGGTCAAACGGCTGTAGCGGCTTTCATCGGCCGCGTTGTACTGCAGTTCGAGGGTATCCTCTGCGCTGTGCAGGCTGCGCTGCAGTACGTCAAGCTGCAGCGCAGAACGGACGCGGCTGCGCTCACTTTTAGCAGCCTGTTCCTCGGCAATCTGCTCGACGGCGCCGGTGTAGCTGCCGTCCGATGCCAGAAAAAAGCTCTCGCACGCGCGGATGGTGCGGTAGGTGTCCAGACGCGCATCGCAGTACAGGCAGTCGGAAAAGCTGCGGTGCAGGCGGTTGACCTGCTTCAGCAGCTGAAAATCCAGCCGCTTTTCGGCGGCGGCTTCCTCGCGCTTGACGTGGTTTTTGTTGATGTACATGTTTTTGTCCGCAAGGTCAAACAGATCGCGCATATTGCTGTCCGGATTGTCCGATGCAAGCGCAAAGCCGACTGCATAGCTGAGCGGCGTATCCGGATGCTGTCGGGACTCCTCAGCAAGCTGTTTACGGACATGGGAAAGCAATTTCTGCAGCGCATCGGCATCCGGTCCGTGCGTTACCGCGAGAAACTCATCGCCGCCTGCACGGCCGACAAAATGCTCCTCGGGCATGGCCGCACGCAGCGCGACCGCAAATCGCCGGATGTATGCGTCACCGGCCTCATGGCCCATGCTGTTGTTGATGCGGCGCAGATTATTCAGGTCAAAGCTGCACACGCCGGTTTCTGGCGCAGGCGGCGTCGGATCGTCGAGCAGCTCCTCGCACTTGTTCTTGTTGGGCAGGCCGGTCGCGGCATCCAGATAGACCTTATGCTGCAGAGCGCGGTTCATCGCAGCTGTGTGCAGCGCCTGAAACAGCTGGTAGCCAATCAGCAGCATGAGCACGACGATATCCGCTGTGATATACTTCTCCAGAGCGGAAAGCGAGGTTGCCTTGCGCTGTGAGTACGCCTCTGCCAGACCGGTCGCGTCGTCGCAGATGCCGAAAAAGGTTTCGCTGATGGGAATGATGTCCGTGTTATTTGAGCCGACTGCGCGCACGCGGCCGATCTCCTGCTTGAGTGCTTGAAAATAGTCATCCAGCTCCTGCATTTTGCTTTGGAAGGCGTCATCGTTCAGCCGCACGAGGCTGAGCTCGTCGCTGCCGAAGCGCAGTCCGGCGATAAACGCGTCAATATCTGCGATCATGCCGTCCTGCGGCTGACCGGAGATTTCCAGCTTGACGATACGCTGGGTCTTGCCGCGCACGAGTCCGGCGTAGTTGATGATACGCGCGGTGCCCTGAATACCGGAAACGAGGTTCATCATCCAGACAATCAATATAGCCAGCACGACTGCCAGCGCGCCAATGGCGGCGTTGACGATGCCGGTGCTTTTCTTTTTGGGGTTGCCAGCCATGTGCAATGACCTCCTTGCAGGCTGTCGAATTTTGTCGAACAAATTAGACGGGTGAGAATATATAAAATCATTATATCGTGAAAAGGGAACAGATGCAATGACAGAAGCGGAGAATCACGCGCTTCACAGAGATATCCACAGACTTGTGGATACATTGCCGATTTTGTGCTATAATGCAGAAAAAGCAATCGGAGGAACAGAGGATGAAGCTGCGTTATATGATTATCGGTGCTGGTGGCGTTGGCGGACCGGTAGGCGCGTATTTGAGCAAATCCGGTGCGGATACCACGCTTATTGCACGCGGAAAGCATCTTGCGGTCCTGCAGGAGCACGGCTTGACGCTTGTATCCGGAGAAAATGAGCGCGAGAGCATTCCGGTCAAGGCAATCGACATGGACGGCTTTCTTGCCGCGAGGGAGCAGGGCGCTCCCGCGCCGGATGTGATTTTCGTGTGTGTCAAGGGATACTCTCTTGCGGATACCGTGCCGTTCATCCGCAAGGCAGCAGGCAAAGACACGGTAGTTATTCCGGTGCTCAACATCTACGGCACAGGCCGTACCCTGCAGGCAGAGCTGCCTGAGCTGCTCGTCACAGACGGCTGCATCTACATTTCGGCCAACCGGATTGCACCGGGTGTCATTCAGAAGCACGGCGCGATCTGCCGTATCGTGTACGGGCTGCCGAGCCACAAGACCGACCATCCGGTGCTGCAGCAGGTCGAGACCGACCTCAAAAACGCCGGGATCGACCCGGTTTATTCTCCCTATGTCGAGCGCGACACGCTGCTCAAATTTGCATATGTGTCACCGAATGCGGCCTGCGGACAGTATTATCACGCAAAAGCTGCGGAAATGCAGCATCCGGGCGAGGTGCGCGACAGCTTTGTACGCCTGATAAAAGAGGTCGTTGCGCTGGCGGACAAGATGGGTATTCCGCTGGAGAGCAGGCCGGGGGAGCTGGTCGAGCGCAATCTGCGCATTCTGGATGCGCTTGCACCGACCGCGTCTACCTCTATGCAGCGCGATATGGAAGCCGGCAAGCAGTCCGAGGTGGATGGTTTGATTTATCAGGTTGTGCGTCTGGCGGAGCAGTACGGCGTGGATGTGCCGGAGTATCGCAAAATCGCAGAGGCGGTAAAAAAACAGACGGAAAATAAGTGAAAACGGCAAAGACCCGGAATCTTCCGAAGAAAGATTCCGGGTCTTTGCGCTATGGGTGGTGATGCTGTTTCGACTGTCATTGTCAGCAACGACAATTTCACTGCACACCGTCCGACGGACGGTGACATTCGCAATCCTTTTCGAGCGCCTGAAGCTGTTGCTCCATGGTCGGCACCTCACACTTGCCGGTGCGGATGGCTTCGCGCACGACTTCGGGCGACGCGGGTACCTTATTGATGCGCACGCCGATGGCACGCGACACAGCGTTGAGAATCGCCGGTGTGACAGGCACGGTCGCAACCTCGGAAATGCCTTTTGCGCCGAACGGACCCTGCGGTTCCGGGTCCTCGATTAAAATAATCTCGTAATCCGGCGTATCCTCGGCACGCGGCAGACCCAGCTGACGGTACAGCGTCTTGACCGGATAGCCGTTTTTCGTCGGATATCCCTCGGTCAGTGCGTAGCCCTGTCCCATCGAGCACGAACCGTGCATCTGACCCTCGATGATATGCGGATTGATGGCGCGGCCGACATCGTGCGCCGCGATGATTTTGAGCAGCCGGACCTCGCCGGTTTCTTTGTCTACCTCGACAATAGCGGCCTGCGTGGCATACGCATACGCCGGGAAATTCCGGTATTTTGCACCGCGCTGCTTTGCACCCTCAAAATCACCGATGGCGAAGCACGGGTCGGATGCATAATAGTATTCCGCGCGGCGTTCCTCGCCCGGCCGCCACGGACGGCTGTCTAAATCCTGATTGAGCTTGACGCACGCCTCATATACCGCACGGCCGCCGCACAGTGTCTGGCGCTCGGAAACCGATTCGCCGGTCGGGATGGTCAGCTCGGTGTCGCCGTTGGTGATGTAAATATTCGCGATATCCATGCCCAGCGTTTCCGCCGCGATCTGCGTCATGGCTGTACGGAAGCCCTGTCCCATATCCGTGCCGGAAACGATCATGTGCAGGCGGCCGTCGCTCTGCAGAATCAGCCTGCACGCGCCGTCATCGGTGAAAATACCCTTGCCGACACCGACATTCTTAAATCCCGAGGCCATGCCCCATCCAAGCACCTTACTGCCCTTGGGATACTGTCCTTCGTACTCCTTGAGTGCTTTTCGCAAACTTTTTTCGCATTGATTGATGGTATCCATCATACCCATGCTGTATTTGAGCACCTCACCGCCGACCGAGGTCGCACCCGGATAGACGGCATTGCGCCGGCGCAGCTCGAACGGGTCGATATCCAGCTTTTCCGCCATCATGTCCATCGCAGTTTCAATGGAGATCGCCGCCTGATTGATACCGTAGCCGCGGAACGCGCCGCCCTGCAGATTGTTGTTGCGGATCGCTGAGCCTTCCACCTTGACATTGGGAATGATGTACGGCCCGCCGCTCATCAGCGCGCCGGTCATCAGCGTGCCGTAGCTTTCGCACTCGTACGGTCCGCCGTCCGAGAACATCCGGCAGTCCAGATACTGGAACTTGCCGTCCGGCGTAAAGCCAATCTCGTAATCCGTATGGTAGCCATGGCGTTTGGTGGTGAGGATCAAATCCTCCTTGCGCGTCAGCGTAATCTTGACCGGCTTGCCGCAGGCATGAGCGGCAACAACCGCCGGTGCTTCAAGAAATGAGTCGCATTTTTTACCGAAGCCGCCGCCGAGTGGCGTCACGATAACGCGGATATCCTCCTCCGGCTTGTCCAGAATCTTTGCCAGCATACTGCGGATTTCGAACGGCGCTTGTGTGCAGGAATAGAGGATCGTTTTGCCGTCCTGCACCATGCCGATGGCCGAAACCGGCTCCATGCAGGCGTGCTCCTGCGGCTCGATATCCTTGGAGACGTTGAGCTTGACAATATCCGTCCGCTGCTTTGCCTGCTCCACATCGCCGCTGACGCGGCCGGTGTGCACGATGAAGCTGTTTTTGCGGTAGCCGTCCGCCATGGTGTAGATACCGGGCAGTTCTTCATAGTCGATTTTGACCAGCTTGACGGCCGCTCTCGCGTGCGCCGCCGTATCCGCGACAACCAGCGCGAGATGGTCACCGAGAAACCGCACCTCATCCGTGCAAAAGACCGGCTGCTCCGGCGTCCATGTGCCGACCTTATTCATGCCGGGCACGTCAGCCGCCGTCACGATGCGCACCACGCCTTCTGCCTGTTCGGCGGCGGAGTAGTCCACCGCGTTGATCTTTGCGTGCGGTGCCGGCGCCCAGACAAATGCACCATGCAGCAGGGTATCCGCGCCGATGTCCTCCGCGGTGTAGTCGTCGCAGAATTTCAGTTTGCCGCCGGTCTTGTCCATGCCGTCCACATCCCAGACCGACTTGCCGACTGCGGAACCGGTGATTTCGGGCACGACCTGATTTTCACCAACCACAATAACCGTGCTCTCGTGGTCGCGGAATGTGTCGATAGACGGGTCCTCGCCGCGCAGCCGCGCCGCCGCCAGCTTGACGGCCTCGATGATCTTGACATAGCCTGTACAGCGGCAGTAGTTGTTCTTCAGCCCGTCATAGATGGCAGGCTCGTCCGGTACTGCATTGTGCAGCAGCAGCGCCTTTGCCGCCATGACCATGCCCGGCGTGCAGAAGCCGCACTGCACCGCGCCGACATCGAGGAACGAGCGCTGAATGGTTTGCAGCATGGTGTCATGCGGCGCATTTTCGATGGTTTCGACTGCTCTGCCGTCCAGACGGCGCACGAGCGTTACGCACGAGCGTGTCAGCCTGCCGTCCACCAGTACGCTGCACGCGCCGCAGTGACCGGTGCTGCAGGCTTCTTTTGTGCCCTTCATGCACTTTACATTGCGGAGATATTCGAGCAATGTGCGGTTTTCGCCGTCTTCTATTTCAATTTGTGTGCCATTGAGCGTAAATCGTAGCATGGGATTTCGCCCTCCTGCTGTTACTTGATTTTTGCTTTGATGCGCATGAAGCGTCTGTGACCGGAGTCAAGCGCCTCGTAAAAGTCCTCGCTGTCCTTCAGGTCATCCTTTGTCAGCTTAGAGACCACATACATCAGCACGAACGCGGTCGCCAGACCGATCGTGCCGTACCACACATAGCCGAGATCCCAGACGAAGAAGGTCAGGCAGATAATGATCGCACCGACCGAAATCGAGGTGATAGCGGCTTTTCGGGTTGCCCACTTGCAGTAAATGCCGAATACCAGCGCCGGGAACAGCGATTCGACCAGGGAATCTGCGAAAATCATCAGATTGTAGACGTATTCCCAGTGCATGAGCGATACGGCGACTGTTACGGTACCGAACAGCAGAATTACCACGCGGATAACCGAGGTCTCGGAGGCCTTAAACCTACAGTGGCCGATGCCGACGAGCAGATCCTTGTAGATGATAGAGGACATGACCATCAGCAGCGCATTTGCAGTGGACAGACCGACCGCCAGTACGCCGATGAGGAACACGATCATCAAAATCTGCGCGAGCAGACCGTGCGTGCCCGCGATGATGTTGCACATATACGGGATAACCAGTTCGGTTTCCGAGCTGGTAAGGTCAGGCATGGCAGCCAGCGCGACCAGACCGATGAGCATTGTGCCGCCCCAGACGATGATCTGCAGGAACGGTGCAAGGAACGCCATCTGACGCTGGTCCTTCAGACCCGCGCTGTAATAGCCGGAGCGCACGAACACCTGCGGCAGCAGCAGCGTGTAGCCGAATGCACACGCAAGCGGATAGCTGACGCGCGACGGATAGGTGCATATGCCGATCGGACCCGGATAGGAGAACCAGTCCGGTGTCTGCACGCGGACGGTCTGGAATGCCTCGATGATCGAGCCGTTGAATACGATCTTGAGCGTTACGAAAATAATTGCCCACAGCGCCAGAATGAAGAACCAGCCCTGTACAGCATCCGCCAGTGCGGTGGATTTTACGCCGCCGAGCATGACGAATACCGTCATGATAATGCCGCAAATGAGCGTAAACGTCTGCGAGGATACCGCGCCGCCGGTGGCCACCTCAGCCGCGCGTCCGCCGGCCACCAGTACCGCCGAGATAAACGGCACGGCGCAGATAATGTAAACCATGTCGATGATAACGGTCAGCGCCTTGGACTTGTAGCGGCAGAAGAAGAAATCTGCCGGAGTGGTGAAGTGCTTCTGCTGGTTGACCAGCCATACCTTGGTCATTGTAAAGTAGCAGATGATTGGGAACATGGAGTAGATGCACATCTCCGAGAAGAAGTAGCCCAGTCCGTAGCGGTAATACGCGCCCGGGCCTGCGAAAAATACCCAGACGCTCATGCAGGAGGCGATATAGGTCATGACCATGACTGGCCACTTGAATCGGCCGCCCTGCAGATCGACCTTGCCAGCGTCACGTTTTTCCTTCCATGTGGTGTAGCGTGCGATAGCGATCAAAAATAGAAAATATGCCGCAAAAACGATCCATACCGTTTTGCCTGAAAGTAAACCCTGTGTTGTCATTTTCTCTGTTATCCTTTATTTGTCCGATTCTTTTTGCGTTTCGGAAGCGGCAGGCGTATTATCCTCTGCCGTTTCATCCTGTTCCTCATCCTCAATCAGAGGATACTCCTTTTCGGTCAGCTTGCAGCCGATATACACGGACAGCACCGTGCCGACAAAGCTGATCAGACCGTGTATGATGCAGGCCGTTTCGCTGCCGTAGGGGGGGAATCCCGGGAAATTATAGAATACCCAGAAGAACAGCACAGACGCCAGCCAGATTTTCTCTGTTCTGCCGATTTTCATTTTGTGTCACCTTGTTTTCTCTTTTGTTTTAAGGCAATACCGCACAATTAAAGCGGCGGCTCCTTGTGCAGGCTCCGGTCGCACTGCCGCGGCTCCTTGTGCAGGCTCCGGTCGCACTGCCGCGGCGCTTTGTGGAAATTTTGTGCCCTGACGTCGTTGTGATTTCACGGTAATACGCAAAGTATTACCGCAAAACCACGCCTGGTCAGAACGCAAAATTTACTCACAAATCGCTCTTGTTCAATTGTGCGGTATTGCCTTGAGTAATTACTTTTGCGAACGCCACTCGTCGAGCAGCGCATCCGAATCCACGACAAGTCCCAGATGCAGCGAGATCATGCGCAGCGCAGGCTCTTCGAGGTGCTCGGAACCGCGGGTCAGGTCGCGCGGCACGACGACGCGGAAATCGCGGTTTGCGGCATCGAAGGCGGTGTTGATGACGCAGCAGTCGGTCATGCAGCCGGTGAGCACCACGCGGTGGATGCCGAGGTTGCGCAGCAGCAGCTCCAGATCGGTCGGATAGAACGCGCTCAGGCGCTTTTTGGTCGTCACCATGTAGTCCTCGTCGTGTACATCGATGGACATTCTGTTCCAGCGTGTGCCTTCGATGGCGTGCTCTGCGATGTTGGGAATCTCACCGACCGTAACCGGAAACACCATGCGCCACGCAGACGGAAACAGTTTTTCGTCTGCGCCGCCCTTACGCAGCGTTGAGCGGACATGGATGATCGGCAGACCGAGCGCGCGTGCTTCGTTCATGAAATGATTGAGCGGTTCGATGATCTCGCGTCCTCGCGGAGACGGACATGGACAGTCCGGGTCGGTTGACAGGTGTCCATCGTGCATGTCAATCGTAATGACAGCCGTATCGCGGCGATTAAGGAAAACCTGCTGTAATTGCTCCGGAACCTCCTTTTCGATGCTGTCAAAGTATGCTTTCATTTGATTTTTCTCCTTCCCGGCAAAACGCCGCAACAATCTGTGCGGCGCTGTCAATAGCGGTATTGGAGTTATTATAGCACATGTGTCATGACATGTGCAAATGTTTTGGTCGGGCGGGTGAAAGATTGTGAGGGATAGAGATCGGGCGATGTTGGACGGGAGGATGGTGGTGCGGCTATCTGTGTCGATCCCGTGAAGGGAGCGACATCAGAGAGCAGGAAGCCCCGAACACCACCGCCATTTCAATCCACGCCCCCGCGAAGGGAGCGACATCGAGAACACCAAGAAACCCGGTCTGCTCATCAAATTTCAATCCACGCTCCCGCGAAGGGAGCGACCGATTTACGCCGGACAGTACATCAAGCAGCAGATATTTCAATCCACGCTCCCGTAAAGGGAGCGACGTCGCTCGGACGGGTGATACTGCACCTCGAACATATTTCAATCCGCGCTCCCGTGAAGGGAGCGACCACGGAATTTACCGTGTCTGCGGATTGTTTCCTTATTTCAATCCACGCTCCCGTGAAGGGAGCGACGTCGGGCGGTCTGGTGGCGGCAGCCAAGGCGGCTAAATTTCAATCCACGCTCCCGTGAAGGGAGCGACGCTCACCTGGATCGAGACCGCCGAGGAGACCGGCATTTCAATCCACGCTCCCGTGAAGGGAGCGACCGGTGTTACCGCCTATGACCGCGGCTGGTATCTATTTCAATCCACGCTCCCGTGAAGGGAGCGACGGTAACGCCCAAGCTGATCTTTGCGATTGCAGACAAGATTTCAATCCACGCTCCCGTGAAGGGAGCGACGCAAAATCCCCCAACGCCGTGAGCGATTTATTTTTATTTCAATCCACGCTCCCGTGAAGGGAGCGACAGCAAAAATCACCAAGACTATCCCCAATGATTTTTACAAAATAAACAATTACAATAACAGTTTTGCATAGATTCGTGCAAAACACAATTGCAAATTTGACATTCGATAAAACTATTGTATATAATCTATCGGAAATTACGGTGCGAAGCGCCGACACTTTTCGGTTTGCTTGCACTTCGCACCGCCTTACACCATAAGCACGCCTTCCGGCTCATAGCCGCGTTTCGCACCAAAATGCTCAATCTTATTTTCATATTTGTTGCCGAGATAGTAAAATCGCAGACTGTCCAGTTCATCATCCATAATGGTGCACAGCTTCTGTTGCAGCATACGGCACTGAGCCGCGTCAATCAGGCATTCAAACACGGAATTCTGCACACGCTGTCCATAATTGACGCACTGCCTGGCAATCTGCCGCAGGCGTTTGCGCCCGGCGGCTGTTTCGGTGTTGACATCGTAAGTAATCACAACCAGCATATTCGACACCTCATTTCCACAAAAACGGTGGATAATCGTCCAGATCGCCGCGCAAATAGCGCGCCAGCAGCAGTGCCTGCGCGTAGGGCACCATACCCCAAGACAGCTTTTCCTCAAGGTACGGGTGACGAATTTCCTCGCGCTTTTTCTCCTGCCAGCCCTGTAAAAAGGTTTTGCGGGCGTTCTCTGAGAGATAAACCGCACCGTTCTCCTGCGCTTCAAAATCCTTCGCGGAAAACCTGCCGAGATTGACAGCCGAAAGCACAAAACGGTCTGCAAAGCACGGCCGCAGTTCTTCCATCAAATCGGCGGCAAGAGACTGCCGGCCCGGACGGTCGGTGTGCAGAAAACCGACATAGCTGTCCAGTCCGACGGCTTCCAACGCAGCGGCGCAGTCGTTCGCCAGCAGGGAATAGGCGAACGACAGCAGTGCGTTGCACGGGTCGAGCGGCGGACGGCGCGAGCGTCCGGTGAACGAAAACACGTCTTTGTGGTTGAGAATCAACCGGTCGAATACATCGAAATAGATGGCCGCACCTGCGCCTTCCAGTCCGCGCAGAGAGCCTGAATCAGTCTCTGCCTGCACCTGCGGCAGCAGCGCTTTCAGCTTGGCGGAGGCGGCTTTGAGCGTTTCCGTGTCCACGCGCATGGCATGGTCGCGGCAGGTGCGCTCGATGCTCCAGCGCGCGTTGTAAATCTTGCCGAACACCATCATGCGGGCAATACGGCAGGCTTGTGGTGGGTCATCCGCCGTGCGGTACTGTGTGCGTCGAAGCAGTACATTACCGTTGCTCACGCCGCAGGTTCGTGCCAGGAATCGCCCTCTCGGCGTACAGAATGACAGACTCACATCGCGTTTTGCGCACGCGCCCATGAGCGCCGGAGACGCGCCTGCATAGCTGAAGCTGATAATTTCGGCGAGGGCATGGAGCGGAAATCGAGCCGTTACCTGCTTCTCACGGTTGACGACAACATTTTCGCTATCGAGCGTTAAATATGCGTCCTCTGAGGTGACAAACAGCGTGTTAAGCAGCTTTTTCATTCCTCCATCGCTCCTTTCAGGTAGCCGGAGACAGGTTTCGCCTTCATCAGCTCGGGCAAACACAATTCCTTAAGCGAGCAGGCCGAGCAGCCTTTCTGCGGTTTTACCTTAGGTGTGCAGCCGCGGCGCAGATAGTCGTGCATTTCGGCAAGGCTGTCGCGTACACGCTGCCGCAGTTCGTCTGTAAATTCGACAGGCGTCCGTCGGCGCGGTTCACCGTAGAACAGCGCACCGTCGGAAATCTGACAGCACAGCATTTCCTCAAGACACATCGCCTGAGCGCACAGCTGCAGTTCGTCCGCGTCGTGCGGCTTGGGCTTGCCGCGCTTGTATTCGATTGGAAACGGCGACCACAGTCCGTCTCGTCCCTGCAGGGCAACGCCGTTTTCCGAGCGATGAAATTCTACCACATCGCATTCACCGGATACACCGAGTACCACAGAATGGATACGCATGGCACGAACAATCAGCAGGTCGCCGCGGCTTTCCGTGCCGCCGCCGTGCGCTTTCTCGTGCAGAATCGAGCCGTCCACCGTGCGGTAATTCTCCGCCCACTGGTGCTCCACATGGATGAGCGCCCATTGCCGACGGCAGAATGCGAAGTGCTGCAAACCGGAGAGCTGGAGGAAGTCCTCCTCGGCGTAGATTACCCCAGCACCTTGCAGGTCACGCCGTCCGGCAGGTTGGCTTCGTCAACCGTGATGGTGTAGTCCGTGTACGCACGCGGTGCAATCACGCCTTCGTTGTGCTCGGCATGAACCAGATCAAACAGCTTGTGCGAGGGTGCGTTGCCAAGCTCGGAATCATGCTTGAACACAATCAGCTGGCGTACAGCCATCTTGCCGCGAGCAGCCGAATGGTCGTTCTCGAACATGTTGATGATTGCCGTCCACAGCAGTTCAAGGTCATCCTCAGAGAATCCGGTCGTCTTGCGGGCGAGGTTGGCAGAAACATAGCCTTCCGCACGGTACAGACCGTAAGGCACGATGTATTTGCGGCCCATTTCGGTGCCCTTTTTCTCCGCGTCAGCCTCGGTGGTGATGGCAACACGCGTGATGGTGACTTCCTGCGGCACAATGGGATCCACACTGCGGGCAAAGCCAAGCTGTACCGGACCGCGCACCTGTCCGCAGTTGAGCGCACCCTTGACAAAGGTGGTCATAACCGCACCGAATGTGCGAATGTCGTAGAAATTCTGGCACATAAAGTCACACAGCTTGCTGTCAAGCTGATCGTCCTTCTTCTTTGCATCCTTGAGCTTGTCCGGCGCTACGCCGACATAAGCGCAGGCTTCCGCATCGCTGCGGTTGAGCGGTACACTGTCCTTAACGTAAATGCGGTAGCCGGATTCGCCTTCCTTGGCCATCTCTACATAGTTGCGGATTTTGCGCTTGAGGCATACATCGGTCACCAGACCGTAGCCGGTTTCCGGATCGATACGCGGCATGTTGCCCGCATCCGGATCGCCGTTCGGATTGCCGTTTTCCACGTCGAAAAAGATTACAAATTCATAGCGGTTTTTGATGGGTTCCATTTACTTGTCCTCCTTTACTTTGCGATGGTAGTATCCAAGATAAAAACAGGTGGTTTCTTCGGGGTTATAGCGAGAAGGAAGCGTCTCGGTCAGCAGAGAGAGCAGATGTTCCTTTTCGTTCTGCAATTTAACGGCGTAATTGTGCTTATTGCGCATCAGTTTTTTTATATGGTACTCACTAAGCGGAATAATTTTATTAAATGCAGTTTTAGGAGTGGAGCCGGCCGCACGAAAATAACTGTCCTTAATACTGCGGTTGATTTGATAATCTACAGATGCAAGCTGAATCTGTTCGAGGACATAAAATAACTGTCCCAGAACGTAGGGCTGGTAGGTGCAGTCTTCATTTAATTGCATATAAGCCACCTCTTGTAAAGTAGGATGATTTTTGTAATTTCGCCTTAAATACGCCTTCAAAATTGCGGCACGCCGCCAGTTTACCTCAGAATCTGCGCGGATACGGAGCATAACACCATTCAGCAGTGCCGCCGGATAACGGTCGTTGTTCCAGACAGCACGGGCAGTCGCACCGGCCATAACCGGACTCGGCTTTTTGTCGCGGGCACTCTGGTTGACGGTTTCGGCAAGCAGCTGCCACAGCGGCAGGAATCCGGTCGGCGCCTTCGCCGGACGCTTGATTTTCAGACGTTCATAGTGCGCGTTGACGTTCTTCATCAATTCACCAAACGTGTTTTTATAGAAGAATCGCACACTCAGACGCGCGGCATTCGGTGCCAGACCGAGAATGTAGAATGCACGTTCAGGATCAAGATTTAATTCCTGACACGGTTCGCTGTCTGCAAGGTGTTTGAGCGCAGCGGATAAGTCATTATCCGACCAGCTTTGCGTGTTATTGCCCATAAGGCAGCTGAAAAAATCAGTATACTGCGGTTCTGCAGTCTCCGCCCAGCAAACGACGGTGGTGTCACCGATGTACTGCGTATGCTCGCGGTCAGCCAGCAGGTGATTGAGCGCCGTCGTATAAGCAAATGCAGCGTGCTTACCAACAGGTGCGTTGTAGTTCTGCTCGTGACCGTAGGAACAGAAGGCGGGGGCGTTGAACGATACAAGTGCGGCGCCGCTGGATTGTGCATCACGCACACCCTTGATGGCGGGATGAACGGCGGCAATCTCATCCAGTTCGCCGGTGACAAGACATTGCTGTTTGGGTGCATCGGAGTCACCGTCGTAATGTGCCTGCCATGCAGCGCAGATGGCCGGATCATCTGCCGGATATTGTCCGTTCACATAAAATACCAGATTGGCACCGGCAATGAGTTTGTCGTAATCATCGACAAGAGCAGGGTGCTGTGCAGCTTCGGCAGGCTGCCATGTATCAAAGAAGGAGAGAATTGCGTGTGCGGCAGGAGAGTCCACATTGTCTAACAGCTTGCGGTGCAGCTCGGCGGCGGCGTGAAAGCATTGCAGACTGCGCTCCGGTTTGCCTTTTGCGTCTACGCCAAGCAGATATGCCGAATTATCCCACATAAAGTTGGACGTGACACCGGAAGAACGCTTGACTGCCGCCGGCAGACGAATATCCTCACGCGGACGGAGCACTTTCTTTTTGCCTGCCTCTGCTTCGTGCAGCAGCGGAATAACCTGGGCGAGTTCACCGTTTTCCCGCAGCTGGAGCGCATAACTGATTTTCGGTCTGCCCCAGCCGGGCGCATCAATTTCACCGCGGGCATTGAGGGCATCATAATATTGCGTCAGCGCCTGCAAAATCATTTGACCACCTCCGCACTGTGAATCGGGGGAACCTCCATGACACCGTCTATCAGCTTGGCGCGGAAGAACATCGGTGTGATATTGGCGGGATTGCTGTAATCCATGTCGAGCAGCATCCAGCCGAGATCGTGTTCACCGAGCAGTTCCTCCGGACAAGGCGGAAGTTGTTCACAAAGCTCAAACTTTACCGGAAATTCCCGTGTGCCGAAGTAGGGCATGCTGTAGCACTGTCCGCGGCGCAGACGGCGTTTCATAATGTCCTGAAACTTGCCGGGATTGTCAGTCGGCGCAGCCTTGTCGGTCATTTCAAAGTGCGCTTCAATGACATAGTGGACATCACGCAGTACCATTGCGGCACGTTGCTGAATGCTTTCCGACGCAGCGAGGTATAGCTCACCCTTGGGTTTTGCAATCCACGCCTTGACCGAACGCGCGTTAATGGTGTCCTTTACCTCGTTTCGGCGGATGTTGGTGAAGTGAATCGGCGCACAGACATGAATGCGGTCGATGATCCAGCGCAGACCGGGGTGCCAGTAAATACTTTCCAGTAGCCCGCGTGCCGCCGAGGGTGTCATGCAGTCATAGCTGACGCGTTCGGTCTTCATTTCGGGTCGGCTGAATAGAGCGTATGGACCGCTGACTTCAACTTGAATTGACATTGGTATATTTCCCTCCTTTACGAAGCCTTGCCAGATATTCCTTGGCATCAACAGAGAGTGGGATATGTGACAGGGCTTCGGTGTGATTTGTTGGATAGACAGGAAGATGATTCCGGTCTATATTTGTAGTATATCACTTATGCTATATGAAAGCAAGATAAACTTTAAGAGTAGTTGTAATTATAAATCTATTTTCTGATAAGGAAGCGGTTTATGTTTACACGATACGTATAATATGTTATAGTGACGTTGTCGCTGGAAACAGTGTGGGATTGAAATAAGAGGAGTGTTATTATAGGAAGACCGGGAGAATGTTACCGCATTCTCCCGTTTTCCTTTTTACGCGAAAAATTATCCGAAAAACGCCTGACCGCTGTCAGCCTTGAGCGACAGACCGGTTTTCTCATCATACAGCGACAGATCACACAGAATAGCACTGCGGTCGTCCAGACCATTGGTTTTATCGGCGGTTTGAAGTGCACCGGCGTCGTACAGCGCCTGAAAATGCGCATCATACACCTGCACGGCATACTGCCCAAGCTGCCGATACAGCTTTTTAGAGCACGCACCATCGCAAAGCCGCTCAATGAGTTCGGAACCGTCCTTCCACGGAATATAAACTGTGCGTGTGTCGTTGTCGATCATGCGAAAATTCTCGGCAATCGTGCGGAACGGATACAAAGAGCCGCCGCGTCCACGCTCAAACGCGTCGATCACGCCGATTTTATCAATCGCGGAACCGTTCAGCTTGCGCAGTTCGCGGAAATAGTTTTCCATTGTCTGCGGAGAAGCGGGATCGGCATTGTTATCCAGCGCAATATTTGTCGCGCCGATGGCTTGTCCAAACAGCGGCGGAGCCTTCTCCGTGCGGCGGAAAATAGTAACAATGCTGTCCTCTGCGGCACGCTTGCCCTCGCGGTTGCAGCGTCCGGCGGCCTGCAGAATGGAATCCAGACCCGCCAGTTCACGATAAACGGCGGGGAAATCTATGTCAACACCGGCTTCAACAAGAGAAGTCGATACGACACGGCAGGGAAAACCGTCATTCAGTCGGCGTCGGATTTCCTCGAGCACCGAACGGCGATGCTTCGGCACCATCAATGTGGACAGGTGGAAACTGCCTTCCTCCGGCAATTGCGAGAAAATGGACTGCGCTGCTTTGCGGGAATTGACAATGCAGAGAACCTGCTCATGTGTGCACAGCTGCTCAGCGAGTACGTCATCCTCGAGTACACCGACCTGCCGGAATGTCACACGGCGAAATTTGTCAAAATAGAACGGAATCCCCGGACAAATCTCGGAAATCGCGTGCGACGGTGCAAATCGTTGTATCAAATCGCCGAGTACCGGCTGGGTAGCCGTACACAGCACAGCAGTTGCGCCGAACTGCTCTACCAGAGCACCGATGGCTGCAACGCACGGCATCAGGTGGCACAGCGGAAGCATCTGCGCTTCATCGAAAATAATCACGCTGTTCGCCAGATTGTGCAGCTTGCGGCACTGTGAGGAACGGTTAGCGTACATCGACTCGAAAAACTGAACGGCAGTTGTGATAACGAGCGGGCTGTCCCAGTTTTCGGCGGCCAGTGCCTTGGGATCGGGATTGCCGTTTTCCTCATCGTTCTCGAACTGTACACCGGAGTGATGCTCGAGTACGTTCTCATCGCCTAAAATACCGCGGAAAACATCGGCATTCTGCTCGATAATGGAGGTGTACGGTACAACATAAATCACACGTTTCATACCGTGCTCAACGGCGTGATGCAGCGCAAATGCGAGAGAACTGGTCGTTTTACCGCCGCCGGTCGGAACCGTAAGCGTGTAAATGCCCTTGGGATTGGCTGCGGCGGAAACGCACGCCCGCAAGATCGGCTGACGCAGCTTGTTCAGCGCGGAAGTCGGGTTGTCCCATTCATTTAGCCTGGCCTGTAAGCGGGTGAGCAGGGTTTCAAGTGAATCTCCGGTGCCGCGCGGCATATCGCCCTGCATGAACTGCTCGGTGTCCAGATAATCCGCATCCACCAGACAGGAGTACAGCATGCGCGTGCGGAATGACTCGGAAAGCGACGGCCTGGTGACCGGACGCTGCGGCAGGCGTACCGGCGGAATGGGATAATCCGGGTCAAGCGGCGGAATAGCGGGAGTGCCCCACTTTTTTATTCTGCCGGTGAAGGTGGGCGTGCCTTCCGGGTCATTTGTGCTGCCTAAATCCGGCAAACCGCTGTGATGCCCCATGACACAAGCGGCTAAGAGCAGATTGTTTGACAACATGATGTTTCGTGCACCGGCGGTTGCATGATCGACCTTTGGACCATTATCCAGAAGACGATGCTGAAATGCGGCAGTTGCTTTGCCGTCATCATGGTGAACACCGGCCTCGTGACCTTCAGCTTGTGCACCGAATGCTTCGGCAAACTGCCCGCAGAGCGTGCCGACACCGCGCTCGTGATCGGAGAGAAGCTGATATTCTGTACGTTCAACGCCGTTTTCATTGATCGGGCGAGTATGTGCATAGAATTTTTTATCCATAGCGATCACCTTCTATTGAATTGTTATATACAGTATATAACAGTTAAAGTCCGATAAAAAGTACAACACCCAATATGCCTGCTAAGAAGACCGCCTTGAATTACAGCAAACTGCTGAAAATATCAGTCAAATCCTATAGATTTCGTTGGCTTTATTTGTGCAAAGCTGGCAAAACCTCCAGAAAATGAAATTCCTGCAATTCCGAGGTTGACACTGGGGATTGGCTGTGCTATTCTATAACCAACAAATCCAGTAGGGGATCGGAAAGGAGCGAGCAAAATGTTCATCGTAAACGCACGAATGTCGGGTCGAATGTGTATGAACATGCTGTACTATGCTCAGATGCTGCCTGACCGACAGAATACGAAATTACTTTGAATCGTCTTGCCTGACGCTGCGCGTTCTTGCGGATTCATTGCATTTTCTGAAGCGGGGAGCTGCGAGCTTCCCGCTTTTTTTGCGCATTTAAGAGGAATAAGGAGGAATTTTCTTGATAAAATTGTCACATATCTCGAAGGAGTTTGTGAGCGGCAAGCGAACCGTTCATGCGGTGCAGGATGTTTCGCTGACGATTGACAGGGGCGAAATTTTCGGTATGATCGGCTTTTCCGGTGCGGGTAAATCGACGCTGGTGCGATGCATCAATCTGCTCGAGCGGCCGACCTCCGGCAAGGTGATCGTAGATGGTCAGGATATGCTGTCGCTCTCGGCAAAGGAGCTGCGGCAGGCCCGCAAGAAGATTGGCATGATCTTTCAGCACTTCAACCTGATGCCCTCGCGCACCGTAGCCGGCAACGTAGCGTATCCGCTGCGCGGCAGCGGCCTTTCCAAACAGCAGATCGAGGAAAAAGTACAGCGGTTGCTTGATCTGGTCGGCATCGGTGATAAGGCGGAGGCGTATCCCAAGCAGCTGTCCGGCGGTCAGAAACAGCGTGTAGCAATCGCTCGCGCACTGGCAAACGACCCGAATGTGCTGCTCTGCGATGAGGCTACCTCGGCACTCGATCCGCAGACCACCAAGGCGATTCTGCAGCTGCTCAAGCACCTGAACGAAACCCTCGGCATCACGGTCGTTATCATCACCCATGAAATGGCGGTCGTCAAGGAGATCTGCCACCGCGTAGCCGTTATGGAGCACGGCAAGGTGGTCGAGTCCGGCGAGGTGTTCAACATTTTCGCCAACCCGAGAGAGGACATCACCAAGAACTTCATCCACACGACCTCCAATCTCCGCAAGCTCGAAGAACTCATCGCGGAGGATTCGCCGGTCGTCAAGCTGAATCCGGGTGAACTGATCGTGCGCCTGAGCTATATTCAGCGCAACGTATCCGAGCCGCTCATCTCGACGGTATCGCGCAAATTCGACATTGTGCTCAACATCATCTTTTCCGATATTGCCGTCGTGCAGAATGCACCGATTGGCGGCACGGTAGCCATCATCAGCGGCGGCCGCGATCAAATCACACAGGCAATCGCCTATCTCAGTGAGAAAAACGTAGGAGTGGAGGTCATCAAGGATGCAAGAGTTTCTGAATAACATCATTCCGAACGTGATGGCAAAGCTGCCGGACTTCTATGCAGCCATCGGCGACACGCTGCTCATGGTGGTCTGGTCGGGTGCGATCTCGTTTGTGCTCGGTCTGACACTGGGCGTGCTGATCACGGTCACCAAGCCGGGCGGCATTCTGGAAAACAAAATCGTCTATCAGATTCTGGACAAGCTGGTCAGTCTGTTCCGTTCCATCCCGTTCATCATCCTGCTGACGTGGGTAATGCCGGTCTCCCGTGCAATTATGGGTACGGCAATCTATGTTCGGGGTGCAATCGTTCCGCTGGTATTCGGTGCGGTGCCGTTCTTCACCCGTCAGGTGGAAAGCGCCCTTGCCGAGCTGGACGGTGGCCTCATCGAAGCGGCGCTCTCGATGGGCTCCACACCGCTGGAGATTATCTTCCGCGTTTACCTGAAGGAAAGCGTTGCCGCCATCGCACGCGGCACGACTATCACAGCCATCAGCCTGCTGAACCTGACCGCAATGGCCGGTGTCGTCGGTGCCGGCGGTCTGGGCGACTTCGCCATCCGTTACGGCCACGACCGCAACATGCTGGACGTTACCAACGTCACTGTGCTGGTCCTCGTCATCATCGTTTGCATTATGGAGTTCGTTGGCGGCAAGGTCGTCAAGAAGAACACGCATTAAGGAGTGTCTGACATGAGTATTTCCAATCGTAAAGTTGTTATCGTCGGTGCAGGCCATGTCGGCTCCCATGTCGGCTACGCACTGATTTCGCAGAGTCTGGCAGACGAGATTGTCTACATTGACTCCGACCGCGCAAAGGCAGTCGCACAGGCGCTCGACCTGACCGACGCGACCAATTACCTTCCGGTCCGCACCAAGGTCACTGCGGGTGACTACAGCGACGCGAAGGACGCGCAGATCATGATCATTGCGGCAGGCCCGCTGCCGACCGGCAATCAGACCCGAATGGACACCCTGGGACAGACCATCGCCATTTTGAAGGATGTAACAAAATCTATCAAGGAATCCGGATTTGACGGCATTATCATCAGTATCTCGAACCCGGCAGACGTTATCGCGCATTACATTCAGCACACGCTGAACTGGGCGCCGGAACGCATTTTCTCTACCAGCACTACGCTGGATTCCGCAAGACTGCGCCGCGCGATCGCGCAGGAGATCGGCATTGACCAGAAATCCATCACCGCTTACGCGCTCGGCGAGCACGGCGAGAGCCAGATGGTCGCATGGTCGGCTGTCACGATTGCAGGCAAGCCGCTTTCCCAATGGCGCGAGGAGTATCCGGACACCTTCGGCAAACTCGACCTGGATGCGCTTGCTGACGCAGGCCGTGAAGGCGGCTGGACCATCCTGCGCGGCAAGCAGTGCACCGAGTTCGGCATCGGCGCTTCTGCCGCAGAGGTCGTCCGCGCTATCTTCTACAACGAGAACCGCGTTCTTTCGGTTTCTGTTCTGCTGAACGGCAAGTACGGTCAGCACGATGTGTACGCCAGCGTGCCCGCTATTGTTAACCGCGACGGCATCGCAGAGATCATTGAGCTGCACCTGACTCCCGAGGAGCAGGAGAAGTTCAACGCATCCTGCAAGACCATGAGCGAGAATTATCAGCTGTCGCTCACTCTCTAACATCAGTTCATTAAAAAGTTCACATAGAGGCAATACCGCACAATTGAACAAGAGTGATTTGCGAGTAAATTTTGCGTGCTGATGCGGCGTGTTTTTGCAGCAATACTTTGTGTATTGCAAAAAATCACAACAAAATCAGCGCACAAAATTTCCGCAAAGCACCGCAGTTTAATTGTGGGGTATTGCCTCCCCAAAAACGGAGGTAATCCCAATGAAGCTCAAAAGAATCATCGCACTGTCCCTGTCCGCAGCAACCCTCGCCCTGTCCCTGACCGCCTGCGGCGGCTCGAACAGTGCTTCGACTGACAGCAATGCACAGGCATCCGACAACAGCAGCACCGGCGATGCCGTAACCGTAAAGCTCGGCGTAGTCGGCAGCATCTATGAGGATTTGTGGACCCCAGCCAAGGAAAAGCTGGCTGACGAGGGCATCGACCTCGAGTTCGTACAGTTCTCGGACTACGTTACCCCGAACAACGCACTTGCGAACGGCGAGATTGACCTGAACGCATTCCAGCACCGCATTTACCTGCAGAGCGAGATCGACAACTACGGCTATGAGATCGAGAACATCGGCAACACCTTTATCATTCCGCTGAACCTGTACTCGGACAAGGTAAAGTCGATCGATGAACTCAAGGACGGCGACACCGTAGCCATTCCGGACGATGTAACCAACGGCGGCCGTGCCCTCAAGGTTCTGGAAGCAGCGGGCCTGATCAAGCTGAAGGACAGCGCCGAGTTCAACCCGACCATCGACGACATCGAGACCTACAACACCAAGATCACCATCGAGGAGCTGAAGGCTAACGTAATCCCGTCCACGCTGGCTGACGTTACCGCAGCTGTTGTAAACGGCAACTACGCACTGGATTTCGGCCTTAAGACCGAGGATGCTATCTACAAGGATGATCAGCTGGACATCGAGGAGTACTGGAACCTGATCGCAGCACGTTCTGCTGACCTCAAGGATGCGGACAAGCTGGAGACCTACAAGAAGGTCGTAGCAGCGTTCCAGTCCGATGAGACCGAGAAGGTATTCAACGACCAGTTCGGCGGCTACTTCATCAAGGCAGGCTGGGATCAGGATCTGCTGGCAGACAAGTAATTCATAATCGTTCCCAATGCCGCCGGAAAGCACCGGCGGCATTTTCGGCAGGAGGAAACAGCAATGGAAGTAAGCAAACAGGCTTTGCAGAACATCATTTCGGATGAAGACCGTCTGCTTTTCGCAGAAAATATTCCGGCGGAATACCTGAGCGATGCGCTCGGCCGCCGCACAGGCACGGCAGACGCGCTTGTGTTCGCGCGCTCGACCGAGGAGGTCAGCGGCGTGCTCCGGTACGCCAACGAAAACGCCATCCCGGTCACGCCGCGCGGCGCGGGAACCAATCTGGTGGGCTCGACAATTCCGCTGTTCGGTGGTATCATTCTGGATGTATCCCGCATGAACCGCGTGCTCGAGCTGGACCGCGACACGATGACGGTCACCGTCGAGCCGGGCATGCTGCTCAAAGATCTGCAGGCCTATGTTGAGGAGCACGGTCTGTTTTACCCGCCCGACCCGGGCGAAAAGGCCTCGAGCATCGGCGGCAACATCAGCACCAACGCGGGCGGTATGCGTGCGGTCAAGTACGGCGTAACACGCGACTATGTGCGCGGGCTGGAGGTTGTCCTTGCGGACGGTACGGTGCTGAAAGTCGGCGGTAAGCAGGTGAAGGACGCGAGCGGACTGTCGCTCAAGCACCTGCTCATCGGCTCGGAGGGCACGCTGGCGGTTATCACCAAGTGCCTGCTGCGCCTTCTTCCCAAGCCGGAGACCACGGTGAGCGTGCTCGTTCCGTTTGCTGACCTCGGCACGGGCATCCGCAGCGTGCTGACCATCCTGCAGGCGAATGCCAACCCGACCGCAGTCGAGTTCATGGAGCGCAAGGTCGTAGCCCTCGGTGAGAGCTTTTCCGGCGTGCAATATCCGCGTCCGGATGCCGGTTCGTACATTCTGCTGACGTTTGACGGTCACGAGAGCGAGGTCAACGCGAATATCGAGCGCGTGCGCCGCCTTGCGCTTGACAACGGTGCCATCGACTATATCGTGCTCCGCAGTGCCGAGCAGGCGGCGGACATCTGGAAGGTGCGCGGTGCGCTCGTCATGGCGGTCGAGGCCGTGTCCGAGCAGGAGCCGGTGGACATCGTGGTGCCAATCAGCCACACGGCGGATTTCGTTCGCTACATCAACGAGCTGGAAGCATCCTCAGGCGTGCGTATGATCGCGTTCGGCCATGCGGGTGACGGCAACGTGCATCTGTGCGTGGTGCGTGACGGCCGCGACCAGCAGACATGGGAGCGCGAGCTGCACGAAAACATGGAGCAGGCCTACGCCAAGGCGTATTCCTACGGTGGCGTAGCATCGGGTGAGCACGGCATCGGCATTTCCAAGCGGCCGTATTTCCTGCGGGAAACTGCGGAGGAGAATCTTGCCGTGATGAACACGATCAAGAACGCTCTCGACCCGAAACATACACTGAACGACCAGAAATCTTACATTGTGGGAGGAAAATAACCATGCAGAGCTTATCTGAGCGCACCGCCGGCTTTACCGATTCGGTCATCCGCCGTATGACGCGCGTTTCCATGCAGTATGATGCGGTAAACCTGTCGCAGGGTTTCCCGGACTTTGAGCCGCCGAAGGAGCTGCTCGACCGTCTGGCGCAGGTGGCCTACGAGGATTACCACCAGTATTCCATTACCTGGGGTTCGCAGAACTTCCGTGAGGCGCTGGCCGCCAAGCAGACCTATTTCATGGGCCGAAGAATCGACCCGAACACCGAAATTGTCACGACCTGCGGCAGCACCGAGGCGATGATGGCTGCGATGATGACAGTCACCAATCCGGGCGATAAAGTCATCATTTTCTCCCCGTTTTACGAGAACTACGGCGCGGACACCATCCTGTCCGGCGCAGAGCCTATCTATGTGCCGCTCGTGCCGCCGGATTTCCACTTTGATGCGAACGTGCTTGAGGACGCGTTCCGTCAGCACCCGAAGGCCATCATCCTGTGCAACCCGTCCAATCCGTGCGGCAAGGTGTTCACCCGCGAGGAGCTGGAGATTATCGCGTCTCTCGCGGAGAAGTACGATACCTACGTTATCACCGACGAGGTGTATGAGCACATCGTATTCGCGCCGAACAAGCACACCTATTTTGCCACCCTGCCGGGCATGTGGGAGCGCACGCTGTCGTGCTCGTCGCTCTCCAAGACGTACTCGGTTACCGGCTGGCGACTGGGTTATATCATTGCCCCGCCGGAGATTATCGACCGTGCAAAAAAAGTACATGACTTCCTGACTGTCGGCGCAGCAGCACCGCTGCAGGAGGCCGTTGTTACCGGTCTGAAGTTCGGTCAGGACTACTACGACGACCTGCAGGCCAAGTACACGCACAAAAAGGATCTGTTCCTAAAGGGTCTGGACGATCTCAAAATCGCCCATACCGACCCGCAGGGCGCGTACTATGTTCTGCTTGATATTGCCGAGTTCGGCTACGAGAGCGATCTTGCGTTCTGCGAGGATCTGGCGCATTATGTCGGCGTAGGCGCGGTTCCCGGATCGAGCTTTTTCCGTGAGCCGGTCAACAACCTGATTCGCCTGCATTTTGCCAAGAAGGACGAGACGCTGCTCGATGCACTCAACCGTCTGGAAGGTCTGCGTGATAAGATCAAACCGAAACACCGATAAACAGGAGGAAAAGCCGTCATGGATGTAAAGAAAGCCGCAGCGGAAACGAAGGACTACATCGTATCCATCCGTCGGGAATTTCACCGGCACCCGGAGCTGAGCCTGCAGGAATTCCGCACGGCACAGCGCATTGAGGAGGAACTGGACAAGTTCGGCATTCCGCACACGCGCGTAGGCGTAACCGGCGTGCTCGGCACGCTGAAGGGCGCAAAGGACAACGGAAAAGTGCTGGTTCTGCGTGCGGATATCGACGCGCTGCCCATTGAGGAGACGCATGAGTGTGCATACCGTTCGGAGAATGCAGGCGTCATGCACGCCTGCGGTCATGATGCGCACGCTGCCTGCCTTCTGGGTGCCGCGAAAATCCTGTCGGAGAACCGAGACGCGTTCAGCGGAAAGGTCCGTCTTGTGTTTCAGCCGGGAGAGGAAATCGGAAAAGGTGCAAAGCCGTTTGTCGCAGCCGGTGTGCTGGAGGGTGCCGAGCGCGTGTTCGGTCTGCACACCGCGTATGATTTGGAGGCAGGTACGGTAGGACTCAAACCGGGCATCAACAATGCCGCAGTCGATCATTTCCGCATTCGCGTGCACGGTAAGTCCACGCACGTTTCCACGCCGCATCTGGGCGTAGATGCGCTGTACATCGCCAGCCAGATTGTCGTGGCAGTGCAGGGACTGGTTACGCGCTGCACTTCACCGACCGAGCCGGTCATCATCGGTGTCGGCAAGCTGAATGCAGGCACGACCTACAACGCCGTGGCAGCATTTGCTGAAATGGAGGGCACAACGCGCACCATTTCGCAGGAGAGCCGCGACCGCGTCCGTGCACAGGTCAGTGAGACCGCGCAGAGCATTGCGGCGCTGTACGGCGGCACGGCGGAAGTCGAGTGGACGGACTTTGCTGCTGCGCTCGTCAATGACCCGCAGGTGTGCGAGGAAGCTGCTCGGGTCGTGGACGAGCTGCTCGGAGCAGGACACGTTGTCACCGACCGTGAGCTGTCGCTCAGCGGCGATAATTTTGCCGAGTTTGAGCTGTATAAGCCGGGCGCGTATGCGTATCTCGGCACCGGCAATCCGGATTTGCCGCACACGATGATCACCAACCATAACGGCGGCTTCGATGTGGACGAGAATGCACTTGTGACCGGTGCCGGTCTGTATGTCGGCTACACAGTCGCGCGGCTTGGATAAAGAAAACGCTCAGCTATCAAACGATAGCTGAGCGTTTTGCTTTTGAATTTACATCCCGCACTCAAGTCCGTTATACCGTGTCACCACAAACGGATAGCTGAGTGTTTCAGGCTGGATGCCAAGCTGCCGCAGACCGGCGCACAAATCCTCGACAACCTGCATATCGTGGTCGCGCTGCGCAACGGACAGTTTCATTTTATCTCCATACGACGAGATCAGCAGCGCAAACGGCTGCACGGCGCACGGCAGGATTGCGCCGTAATCGAGTACATACGGACGGCAGCTTTCCGGCAGGGCGAACCGGCCGACATTGGTAATGAGAAAGCTGTCCTCGAGCACAAAATCAGTCGTGACCTTCTGTGCCGCCTGCATTTTCTCTGCGAGCGGCATGTCTGCCTCATGCAGCGATTCACAGCGGTCTGCGGCGGCTTTTGCACGATAGAGCAGCTGTTCGCGCTGCATCTGATCTTTCAAAAATGCCTTCGTGCGCCGGAACACCTCGTCATTCGGCAGATCGCGGTATTCCGGAAAATACGGCAGATCGATAAAGCAAATAAAATACCGCGTGGTAAGCGTCGGCAGCAGCGGACGCAGATCGACCGGAATCTCCGCGATAACCGGCTTGTCCGTTCCGCCGAACTTATCATCAAACGCTTTCATCATCAGCGGAGCCAGTACAGACAGCGGACTGACGCCGATGGACTTTGCGTAATCGTGCAGCTGAGAAAACGGGAACGTCACCTCGGTGACGACCTCGGAGCCGTCAGCGCCCCACTGTACCTCGGGGGCATGAACAGCCTCCGGCTTTTTCCAGATGCCATCCGGCGAAAATTCACGGTCTGCCAGCTGCTCGTAGCCGTTTGCGCTCTCCTCGGGAGACCAGCGGGTATCCATGCCGCGCACAGAGCCGTCATTCTCAACCGGGAAACCGCAGTTTTTCAGGTACTGGAACAGTACACAGCGGATAAACTCCTCGAATCCGCGTCCATCCGAGATAGAGTGCTGATACTCCATATAGATGGTCTTGTCGTGGTAGCCGACGAGAAATAAGTATCCGTTCGTATCCTTGGAGCCGATGGTGTAGCGGGTGGATACGCCATCGAACGGCAGCACCACGGCGGGCTGCACGTTGCGGCGGTAGCGGAACGCGGTCTCGGTCGGTTCGGCGGTCAGCATCATGTGCGGAAAGCGCAGCAGTGCCTGCTCGACGGCTTCGCGCAGCTTGTCCGGGCGCACTTTATCGCGCATGCGGATGGTGTGGCGCGGCACACAGGCGACGGTTTCATGGGTGTTATACAGGAAGATTTTTGCATAGCTGTCCGTGCGGAGCAGCGGGTCATTCATGGTCATTATAGCATTCTCCTCAAAGCGTAATCCGGCGCATCTTATATGGTAATTTCAGTATATCACCCTGCAACGACGTTGTAAATCAAAATGAGTCGAATTTGCACAGTATTATGCAAATATAGAACATGATGTACGATATAATGAGCCGCAAGCCTGGAAATACTTGCGATTCGGTTGGCAGAGTATATCACGCCGGAGAAGCTGACATAGGAGCATGGAATTTCTGCCGCGGCTGTTCGATTCGTTCTCGCGTGAGCGTATTCCGTGTGAGAAGCGAAAAAACAAGCGACACCATATTTCGATTGGTGTCGCTTGTGTGCGTTTTCAGGCGCTGTCGGTATTGTCTGCCCTTGCAGGGCGGTTGTTCATACCATATCCGTTGGGTGGTATGGATCGGATGGGATTACTGGCCGGTGTAGCGGCTGAGGATAACCGCTACCTGAGCACGGGTTGCGGTGCCGTTCGGCACGAGCGTAGTCGGGGTAACGCCGGTTACCAGACCGTTGCCGTTCGCCCAGCTCATTGCTTCAGCAGCCCACGACTCGACAGAAGCCGCGTCTGCGTAGCCATCGAGTGCTGCGCTGCCCTGCGGCGTATGACCGCGATAGGTATCGTAGCGGTACAGGATGGCCGCCAGCTGCTGACGGGTGATTAGCGTATCCGGCTGGAATCTGCCGTCGGTGAAGCCGTTGACAATGCCGTTTTCGGAGGCCCATGCGATGGCTTCCGCGTACCACTTGCCGTCCGCCACATCGGTGAACTGTGCGGTGGAAGCGGCCTTGCTGCCGCTCATGCGGTAGAGTACCTGAACCAGCATTGCGCGGGTCATGCCGTCATCCGGACCGAACTTAGTCGCGGTCAGGCCCTTGAACCAGCCGTTCTCGAGTGCGGTGTTGACCTCGTTGTAGAACCACTTGCGCAGGTTGACATCGGAGAAGTCGCTGCTGTACTCGTGGGTGATAACGAAGGTGGAGAAGTGGGTGGTCTTAAAGGTAGCCTTTCCGGTCGCTGCATCATAAATGACAGGCAGCTTCTCGAACGAGCCGTCCTCAGCAAGATAGTATGCAACCAGATGCGCGGCGTTCTCGCCGCTCTTGAGGCTGTATGCTACAGAAACCGAAGCCGTGCCGTTCAGCGCATGAATGTGGGTTGCAGTGCCGTTTTTCGGCTGCACCTGCGCAGAAATGTTCAGGATGGTGCCGTTCTTCGGCAGGTATTTGCGTTGTGCGTCCGTCAGAGAGGACTTGTCAGCGGAAGCGATCGAAATACTTGCCATACCATCGGCCTGTGCGGCGCTGCCGAGGGCGGTCAGCGTCTCACGGTCGAGTGCAACTGTGCCGTTCGGCAGGGTAAGCGCTGCGCCGTTCTTTGCACCGGCGAGAGCAGCTACCACATCGCCGGTGAGCGATACCGTGCGTACGGTGGAATCTGCGGACAGGTCAAGCGTCAGCGAATCCTTGCCGGAAACCGCAGTCAGCTTGGAGCTGTCGGCGGAAACCGCTGCGGTGCCGTTCTTTACCTCAACCGTTGCGGGAACCTTGGTGCCGTCCGGCGCGGTAATGGAGGACGAGCCGCTGTCGGTCGGAGCCGGTGCAACAGCGCCGCCGCCTGCTCCACCGCCGCCGCTGCTCGGCTTGACGGCAAAGGCTGCGGTAACTGCAACGTCATTCGCCGGCATGGTGAAGGTGTAGGTCAGGGTGGACGCGGAAACCGTCTTGTCGAGTGCGGTCTCCGGTGTCAGCGTCAGGGTTTTCAGCTGATAGCCGCTTGCGGGTGCAGCGGTGAGCGTTACCGTGTCGCCGGCCTTGGCGCGTGCCGCAGAAGCGGAAACGCTGCCGTTTTCGGCCTTATTGGCCGTGATTGCGTAGGTCTTGTGGAACAGATTGTCGGTGTTGACCGCCAGAGCTTCCGTTACGTTGCGGATAACCGCTTCAAAGCTGCCGTCCTTCTCGGTTACGGAAACAACGGCATTCGGAGCCGCCTTCTGGAGTTCGGACTTGATCTCCTCAGCGGTGCCGACACAGTTTGTGCTCGGCGTGAGCGTCAGCTTGACCGTGCCGTTCTTGCGAACCTGAGCGGATGTGCTGTTGACTGCACCAGTGTCGGTTGGCTGAATCGGCGTGATGTAGGTGAAGTTGCCGGTGCCGTTCGTGCCGGTGATTGCTGCGTTGTACTGCACAAGGTCGGTGAAGTGAACGCGGATGGTCTGGTTGGCATCGAGTACGTGAATATAAATTGGATCGACAAGATTTACACCATCAACCTGTACAGCAGCATCGTTTTCTGCTGCGGTAATGTCACCCTGGGTAACCGTCCACTTTTCGACCATCTTATTGGTGTTCGGTGCTGCAGTGAAGGTGATTTCACTGCCGTTCGGCTGCTTGGTCTGAGAGTTAACCGCGGTGTCGCCAATCTTGGCGGTCAGATGGCCGTTCGTATCAGTGGTGCCGAAAGTAAGCTGATAGCTTGCCGTAACCTTAAAGTATACGGTCGCAGTAATATTCTTGTCCGCACGGATTTTGCCTTCCGGATTGGTTTTGGAGTTTCCGGCAGTCTTTTTGCCGTTCACTTCCCACTGTTCAACCTGATAGCCAGTCTTCGGCGCTGCATGGAAGGTGATTTCCTCATCCTTATAGATGGTTACGCCTCCTGCAGGCATAGCCTTGGTCTCAACTTCCTCACCGTAGATATCATACAGTGTGTATTTTACGGTGCCGTTGCCGGCTGCAGCGGTGGCCTTGGCTGTGTAGGAAGCACTCGGGGTAAATGCAGCGCTGATGGACAGATCGTCGGCCAATTCGCTGATGGTGTAAGTGCCGTTGGTCTTTGCCGCAGCTTCATCCTGAGCAGTACCGTTTACAACCCAGTTCTTGAAATGCCAGCCGCGGTCTGCGCGCGCCTGCAGCTCAACCTTGCTGCCGCCGGGAATCTTGGACAGATCGTTCACAGCTTCGCCGTCTACGGTTGCAATGATTGTGCCATGCTCCATTTCCGGTGTGGTAATCGCAAATGCGGCACGGTCGGTCTTGAGCGAAATCTTGGTGTTCTCGGTGATGGGGAAGGTATAGCTGCCGTCAGCGTTGAGCTTTCCTGCTTCAACAGCCTTGCCGTTCACCTGATAGGTCTCGCCCGTGGCGGCAGCATAGCCTGCCTTGGGCGCTACCGTAATTTCCGTATCACCGGTGACGCTTTCGCCGCTCTTGAGAGGCTTGGTGAGCGTTTTAGAGGTATCGTCCGGATCAACCGTCTGATAGCTTGCGGAGATTTCGCCGTCCAGCGTCAGCGTGTAGCTGTCGCGCTCGAATACGGCAGCCAGATCAATATCCTGCACGCCAACCTCAACAGAGAGCGTGTTGGAGCCGTTCGTCGGGTTCGATTCGCCGGACGGATAACTGTTTGCACCGCGTTTCGAGAGAATCCACTGCTTGAAGTGACAGCCGGTATCCGGCGTTGCGGTGAAGTTGAACTTTGCACCGCTGGCAATGTAAGCCGGGAAATTCTTGAGGTTTTCGGAGCCATTTTCATCCGTGCATTTGAGTGTACCGCCCTGCTTATTCTGAACGGAAGCATTCAGTTTGGTATTGGTGGTCTTGAAGTAAACCAAAACAGATGCCGGTTTTGCAAGGGTCTTGATGGTAACCGAGTTCTTCTCCTTGCTGTCCTCGATTTCCTTGCCGTCATAGGTCCAGTAATCGACTGCATAACCTGCATCCGGCACAGCGGTCAGGGTAACATCAGTGTTTGCGGTAAAGCTGGAGATTGCACTGCCGTCATCCGCCTTGCCGGCATTCAGACCTGCGGTAATGATCGACGCAGAACCGACAGAGTGCTTGTTTGCGCCTTCGCCGAAGTCCTCAGCCTTGAGGGTCAGGATGTAAGTCAGGCCGTTTACCGTGTAAACACCGGGGATAAAGGTAAATTCGTAATTGTTGTACAGCGTTTCGTTGGTAGCGGTAGTCTTGCACGGAGAAACCGTGTAGTTGCTGGGCGCAATGTTCGGCGCGAGCGTTACCTCGTTGCCTGCGGTGTTGACTGCGGTATAGCCAAGGTGCAGAGCATCAATCTCATCAGCAGTCATGTTTTTCGTGTCTGCCGTGAGAGAAAGCTGTTTCGAGTCGGTAGGATCAACCTTATCCTGTGCAACGCCGTCCTTCGGGGTGACAACGCGCAGCGTAACGGCACGCTGAACAACGGTAAACTCGGTTTCCGCAACCGGATTGGTTTCGCCGGTTACATAAGCATACAGCGTGTAAGTGCCGACATCCAGCTTCTTGTTCTCTGTCAGCGGCTGCGAATCCTTGGAACCGGAAACCGCATACTTGAAGGTTGCGTTAGTGACCTTCTGCAGACCCTGCGTATCCTTGCTCATGCGGGAGAGCGACGGCGTTACCGTATCGCCGTAGGTGAAGCGGGTGACGCTGTTGTTATCCTTGCCGTTGGTGAGCGTCAGCTGATAGCCGGTCGCGTTCTCACCAACGAGAACCATCTGGCCTTCCGCGTTGCTCATATCCTTGAATACATAGCTGCCCGGATAATACGGGGTAACCGTGTAGGCGCCGTCTGCGGGCACAATAACATCCTTTGTAACCTTGCCGGTTTTGTCAATCTCAGCCGCAACCGTGGTAGAGAAGTCCGTGCCGCGAATCAGGAAGCTGAGCGTGCCGGTCGGGATGGAAGTAGCAGACGCAGAACTCATTTTAGCGCTGATGTGCAGCGTGCGGTCAAATTGAGTAGTGTTGTCTTTTTGTACATTCTTCGCCGTAACCGTCAGCTCACACTTAGGTGTGCGTTTGCTGTAAACCGTGTTGATTTCGGGCGAGTAAGCGGAAATGCTGTACTCGGTCTTGGAGGTGTTATCGTAGTAGAGTACATTCAGTCGGCAGCGGTAAGTTCCCTTGTCGGCAGAACCGGCGTTTTCGATGCTTAGCGTATCGGAAACGCTGCCGGCAATATTGGTCCAGGAACCGCCGTTCAGCTTCTGCCACTGATAGCTTACGCTCTTGTACTCACCGCCAGCCGGATTTTTATTGTCTCCGTTATACTTAACCGTTGCGGTTGCCAGAGAATCCGGATAGATCGGCAGCTCCGTTTGATTTTCCCTGCCACCAATGTTTACCGAAATATCGGGATAGCCTGCTGTGGTCTTGGTGCGGCAGGTCAGCGGTTCGCTGTAAATGCTCTTGCGCTGCGCCTGCTCCTTGTTTTCGTTGCAGGTCTGAATCTGATATTCATACTCGGTATAGGGAGACAGGTTCTTATCCGTGTAGCTGAAGGTGTAGGTGCCGTCATCGTGACGCTCACCCTCGGTAAACGGCACAAATGCGAGTTCCTTGCGGCCGGAGCCATCCGGGAAGTTGTAGTAGCGGTACAGCTGGAAGCCGGAAACGATCTTGTCGTAGGTCCACGTCAGGGTGACGGAATTATCGGTGGTTGCCGCAACATCCTGCTCAAAATCCTCCGGCAGCGGAGACGGAGCCTGCGGCTCGGTTACCGCGTAGGTAACAACCGGGAACGCCTGATTGCCGCTGCGGTAGTTGTAGCAGAAGATGCGCCAGTTCATGCCGTAGCCGTACGGTTTGGCTTCAATCGGCATGTTCTGCAGCGAACCGGAGAACGAGCCGCCTGCGGTGTTGACAGACACCTTGCCGGCAGAGCTTTCCGAACCGGCCACTACGCCTGCGGTTACACCGCCTGCGCCTGCACCGGCCTTGGTTTCGATAGAGGTGGTGTTGGTGTAGTTTTTGCTGTCCGAGGTGGAGAAGCTGATCTCCTGCGTGATGCCGGAGCCGCCGCCTGCCGCGGTGAAGTCAACCTTAGCCGGATCACCGTTATAAGCCTTGGAGCCTGCACTTGGTGCGCTCGGATAGCTGGACGGATCACCGATCGTATGCGTCAGCACGCTGCCCGAAATGGACGGCAGCACGCTGTAATCCTCGGCAATGTTTTCGTAGTCGGACAGGTCGATCAGACCGATCGAGGCTTCGTGCGGGATGGAAACGGTGGAGGTTACTTTCGTGTATTTGCCTGTTCCGTCCGGGATGTAGGAGGTATACTCGTAAATCTCCATCGGGATGGAATAGAACGCCACTCTGTCCTCGCCGGAGGTTGTCTCGTAGGTGATGGACTGCTCGAGCGAGGAGGTGTGCTCGATCTCGTAGGTGAAACCGGAGGTAAAGGCGGCTTCTGCCTCAACGCTGCCGATCTTAACGCCGAATACCGAGAATTCCTGCTCAAAGGAGACGTATGCGCCGACCGAGATGGTAGAGGAGGAGCTGGTGCCGTTCTCGGTGCCCTTCATGCTCGAGTAGGTGGTGGAGGACTCGGCATAGTTGCCGGACAGGTCATCGCGGTCGAGCAGATCGGAGAAGTACGGAGGCGAAGCCAGTACCGCCAGAACCTGCGGGTCGGAGTAGGTGTAATAGTGCTTGCCGGTGTAGGTCATGTAGCTGGTATCGTCGTCCGTGTTGGCGAGACAGAGCGTGTACGAGCTGTTGACATCGGTTTTTACCGGCTGAGAGCCGTCAAACAGGTTGACGGTCGAAAGTCTGGTTGTACCCGGCGTGCGGGTGGTGTACGGTGTCTGAACCGCCTGATCTACGGTTTCGTAGCCGACAAAAGCCTGGTAGTAGGACTTTCTGCGGAACAGCTTGTGCCACCAGCTCTTGTAGTAGGCACGGCGCTCGTACTTCGGAACCTGACCCTTGACGGTGTAAGAATCGGACTTATGCTCCGTGTCCTTGGACATGGTCTGCGTCAGGGTGAACAGCGTACCCGAACCTGCGGTGTTGTTGTTTGCATCCACTGCGGTGGTCACAGAGCCTGCGGATGCATCGTACTCAACGTAGTCCTCGCCTGGCATAGCAGACGTATTGTTGTCAAGCGCCTGCTTGATATTCAGACCGTTCTCATCGCAGGAGATAACAAGGCTGTCAAAGTACAGCAGATCGCTGGTTTTGCCGTTATCATTCGACTTGTTCGTGCTCTTATCTACTTCGCCTGCGGTCGGACGGGAGATAATCGCCGTATTGGCTGGGCACAGCGGCAGAGAACGGAAGATATCGTTGTGCTTTGCCATTGCACCGTAGATGTACTCGCCTTTATCGTTCTTTGCAAACAGATCAAAATTCTGCGAAACAGACTGCTTGAAGGTGACGCCGTTCCATGCGTACAAGCCTACATAGCGCGTGTTCTGCTTATTTGCCTTGAGGTCGGCATCCGACTGAGCCGCCAGAATCAGCGTTTTGCTGCCGCCGGTCATATCGCCGAAGGCGAAGGATGCGCGGACCAGATTGCTGCCCTCGTAGGTCAGCGGGAATTCCTGCGAGCTCTGCAGCATGTGTGCGCTCGTGGAGCCGAACATAACAACGGCACGCGAGCCTGCATTTTGCTGCGGACCGTAGTAGTAACCCCAGGTGCAGGCGAGATCGTCTACGCCGTCCTGGTTGACGTCACCGCTGACGAGAGAGATCATGTTGGAAACGACACTGCCCTCACGGAAGAAGTACGTCCACGCCTGTCTCCAGTTAGAGGGATTGGAGTAATCTTCAGTCTGCAGGTCGTAAATCTCAATGCGGGAATTGCCGACCTCCGGCACATAGACCGCAACCTCGTCCTTACCGTCGTTGTCCCAGTCGCCGGTAGCTACCTGCAGGTAGTTTTTCAGCTGATACGGGTTTTCTGCGAAGTTTTCGACCTTTTTGGCGGTCGTGCTGCCTTCGTCGCTGGTGTCGGTCAGATTCGGGTTGCCGATTTCCTTGCTGGTGTCCAGCAGCGTGATCGGCTTGCCGTACTCGCCGGTTGTCGCATTGCCGAACCGCAGGTACAGACCGCCTTTTGCGCTCAGGTCACCGGCGTAAACCATGACCGTCTGCGAGGACTTGGCGTCACTGCTCGAGGTGAAATGGCCTGCGGCCACGTCTGCCATGGCGTAATCGGTACCATCCTGCAAATCGGTAGTAGCATTGGTCATGCCGGTCAGATAGCCTTTGGTGGCATAGCCGTCATTGCCCTTGCTGCCTGTCGGGAACTGTGCGTATGTGCCGGTAGAGGTGGTTTTACCCTCAGAAATAGTTTGGTTCTGCTTCTGAGCGCTCAAAAACTGCTGAGCCTTGGTAGATGTGTTATCATCATTGCCGTACAGCGTGCTTTGAAGGGCATTGTCCTTCTGGTTGGACTTGGAAACGCTTGTATCGCATTTCTCTGCGCTTTCACGCTTGTCCAGGTCGATTTTATCCGACGGCAGAACATCACTCGTCAGACCAACGGTATACAGCTCGTACACCGGTGTAACCTTGATGGTATTGCGCCCGTATGGGTTGCTGGGGTCGTTGGCATTAAAGCCATCGGGCGCTTTGCTCGAATCTATGCCGAGCGCCGCAAGCGCGTCCGAGCTGCCGGTATCCGCTGCCGCTGCGCGGATATCAAGCGGGCCGCCTATGCCGGCGATAAGAGCCAGTGCCAGAGCAAGGCTTATGCCGCGTTTGAATTTCATGGTATATTCCTCCTTTTCCCATTCTGCGGTGCGGTGGAACGAGCCGCGCCTGCAGAAAAGAGACTGAAAATTGCCTGCGTTTATCATAGCAGCTTTGCAGCCTGCTGTGCGGTCGGGCACACGAAATGTCCGATTTTCGACATGAAATACACCGATAGGAAAAACAGAGTGAACTACGCGTAAATTCTGCAAAAAATGACACACAATCCACAGGAATTATCAACAGGCTGTGGATAAAATGCGGCAAAAAAACACCCCGGTTTTGTCACCTGACAAAACCGGGGAGAAAGGTGCCTGCGCTTGTTTTCCGATTGTGCGCTGCGGCGGCTGCCATGGCTGGCGCCCTGCATTCCGCTAAAACGGATTGTTCCTGTATTTTACCGCGTTTGCGGTATCAAGGCAGGGAAAAAAGATGAAAAATGATTTCGGGCAGGGGGTTAAAGCAGCTTGCGCAGCTTGTCCGCAATGAGCCTGCCGAGCATGGCGTGCTCCTCTGCGGTCAGATGAATCTGGTCCGAGCACTTTGCCGCCGTGACAGCCGAGCCGTCCACGAAGGCGCAACCGTACTTTTCTGCCAGCATGCGGAACCGTGCGGGCAGAGCACGGATGAGTGCGGCACTGCTTTCGTCAAACATGCCGTAGTAGACGCTGTCTGCAAGGTTTTCGCCCATTTTCGGCGGTGCAACCAGAAGAATCTGCGGTTTCTGCATGGTATTTGACCATAAAAGCGGACTTTGCATCAGCTTGATCGTGCGGTCCATGGCATCGCTGATGGTGAACGGCGAGTGGCCGTACATTGCCTTGCTGTCGTTTGTGCCGAGCATGATAACGATCACGTCGAGCGGATTGTGCGTTGCCAGCAGGGCAGGCAGCATTGCCATGCCGTTTCGGCCGTAATCAATCGGGTCGGTGCTGCAGATGGTGCGTCCGCACAGACCTTCCTCGATAAAGTGCACGTCCGGGAACTGAGCCGCAACCACACCGGTGTAACGCTTGTCCGCGTCCAGACGGTGCATGGGATTGTCGCCCTGATAACCCCAGGTGTTGGAATCGCCGTAGAACAGTACATTTTTCATTTTTACACGCTCCTTTGTCTCTATCATAGCATGAAATTGCGGGAATAGATCGAGAAACCGCATTGTATTTCCGCACAGACATGCTACAATAGATACAGATTATTTCCCGGAGGTTTTTCCTATGACCCTGCAGCAGCTGACCTATCTTGTCACTGTGGCCGAATGCGGCAACATCACGGACGCCGCCGAGCGGCTGTTTCTCTCGCAGCCGAGTTTGAGCGCCGCGATTCACAATTTAGAGAAGGAGATGGGCGTTACCGCCTTTGTGCGCTCAAACAAGGGCGTAACCGTCACGCAGGAGGGCGAGGAACTGCTTTCGTTTGCGCGCATGCTGCTCGAGCAGGCAGACATCATGCAGGAGCACTTCGGCGTGGGCAAAAAGCGCGTGCCCAAGTTCTGCGTGTCATGTCAGCACTATTCGTTCGCGGTGAACGCATTCGTCGAGGTTGTCAAGGAGTACAACGCGGACCAGTACGGTTTTATCCTGCGGGAAACACAGACCGGTGAGATCATTGATGATGTGGCGTCGGGCAAAAGCGAGCTGGGTCTGCTGTATTTGTCCGAGAGCAACGAAACCGTGCTCTCCAAGCTGCTGCGCAAAAGTGAGCTCGTGTTCGAGGAACTGTTCACTGCCGCACCGCATGTGTTCATCAATAAGGACCATCCGCTCGCAGACCGGAAGTGCATCACGCTCGATGAACTGAAGCCCTATCCGTATCTGATTTTTGAGCAGGGAGACCGCAATTCCTTTTATTTTTCCGAGGAACTGCTCAGCATGCTCGACATGCCGAAAACCATTCAGGTCCGCGACCGCGCAACACTGTTCAGTCTGGTAATCGGACTGAACGGCTTTACGGTCAGCTCGGGCATTATCGACCGCAAGCTGAACAGTCCGAGCATTATCGCGCGGCCGCTCGAGATGGAAGGCAGCATGCGCATCGGTCTCATCCGCAAGAAAAACGTGGTATTCAGCCGCTATGCAGACTCCTATGTGAAGGCACTGAAAAAGCATCTGTCGATAGATTAAGGCAACACCGCGATTCGGGTGTGTCGGTGGAGCACCGGAACGATTCGTGGTCGTTCGACATCGCAAAAGCCGCTAAACGGTATACGTTTAGCGGCAGTTTTTTTATCGGTTTCTTCTCCACGTTTCGGGTGCAAACAGCAGAAGCATGGGGAACAGCTCCAGACGACCGGCGAGCATATCGAAAGTCAGCACGATTTTACTCAGCGGGTGCAGCGCACTGAAGTTGGCTGCCGGACCGACCTGATTGAGTCCCGGACCGACGTTATTGATGCAGGTAACAACCGAGGTAAAGCTGGTTACCATATCCTCACAGTGCAGACTGACAATGAGGATGGAAGTGGCAATAACGATCAGATATGCCACAAGAAAGGCGTTGACCGAGCGCATGACCTCATGCTGGACGCGCTGTCCGTCCATTTTATGCACGCGCACCAGACGCGGATGAATCAGCGACATCATTTCCTTCTTTACGCCCTTGAACAGCAGCAGGATGCGCGAGCATTTCATGCCGCCGCCGGTCGAACCGGCACACGCGCCGATGAACATCAGCAGCACGATCAGCAGCTTGCTGAATGCGGGCCACTGGTTAAAGTCCACGGTTGAAAAACCGGTGGTCGTGATGATAGACGCAACCTGAAACAGGGAATGGTGGAAGCTCTCGCGCAGCGAACTGAAGCAGCCGCGCACGTTGAAGGCGATCAGCGTGGTGAATACGGCAATCACGCCGAGGTACACGCGAATCTCCTCGATTTTGAACAACTGCTTGAATTTACGGGTCAAAAGCAGAAAATACGCGTTGAAATTGATACCGAAAAGGATCATAAAGACCGAGATGACATTCTGCAGGTAGGCGCTGTCGTAGTGCGCGATGGAATCATTCCAGTTGCCGAAGCCGCCGGTGCCTGCCGTGCCGAGTGAAACGCAGATGGCATCGAACATCGGCATGCCGCCGAGCAGCAGCAGAGTGATCTGCAGAACGGTCAGTCCAAAGTAAATCGCGTATAGGATAAGCGCGGTATCGCGCATGTGCGGCGATATTTTGGAGACCGAAGGTCCCGGGCTTTCCGCGCGCATCAGATAAATGGTCTGACCGCCTGCCAGCGGCAGGACGATCAGCATGAACACCAGAATGCCCATACCGCCGACCCAGTGCATCAGGCAGCGCCATAGCATAGAGGCATGCGAAAGCGCCTCCACATCGCCGAGAATGGTAGCGCCGGTGGTGGTGAAGCCGGATGCGGCCTCGAAAATCGCATCTACTGCGAACGGAATCTCGCGGCTGAGCACGAACGGCAGGGCACCGGTCACGGCCAGCACCAGCCAGCACAGCGCGACTGCCACAAAGCCTTCGCGTGCGTAGAACTTGGTGTTTTTCGGCTTGTATTCACACAGAATGCCTGCGCCGACCATACAAATCAGTGCGGTGGCGATATAGGCAGGCAGCTCGGGTTCACGGTAAATGACCGCGGTAAACGCGGGCAGCAGCAGGAACAGGGACTCAATGCCCATCAGCCAGCCGATCAGATAGCGGACGATTGCGAAATTCATTTTTCGCGCCCTCCGGCTGTCGGCAGGAAGATGTCCTGAAGGTCGTTCATGCCCTCGAAGGTGGAAACGACGATAACCGTATCGCCTTCATGCAGCACATCGTGGCCGCGCGGAATGATACGCTTGCCTCTGCGGTTGATGCAGCACAGCAGAACATCCGGACGAATCGGCATATACTGCAGGGGAACACCGGTGAGATGGTGCGCCGCAACACGGAACTCAAGCGCTTCTGCGCCGTCCAGCTGATGCAGGGTCTCCACGTTGGAGCCCATCGAGTTCTGCATCGCGCGGGTGTACTGGCTGATCAGCTCGGCGGTGGTCTGCTTGGGGCGAATCACCTTGCCGATCGGCATGCTGGCAATGACTTCCTCAAAGTTCACACGGTTGACCTTGGTGAACAGCTTCGCACGGGAATGACGGCCGGCGTGCAGCGCAAGCAGGATGTTCTCCTCGTCCATGCCGGTGAGAGCCGCGAAGGCCTCACAGGTTGCCAGCCCCTCCTCATCGAGCAGGTTGCGGTCGGTGCCGTCGCCGTAGATGATGGTCGCGTGCGGGAGCATTTCGGACAGTGCTTCGCAGCGTTCGAGTTTGTTTTCGATAATCTTGACTGCAATGCCGGAATTCAGCAGGATTTTCGCAAGAAAGTACGAGATTTTGCCGCCGCCGACCAGCATCGCAGAGGAAATGCGCTTGACCGGCAAACCGACCTTCTCGAAAAATTCGCTCTGCTCGTGCGGCGGAATGATAACCGTGATGTTGTCGTTTTCGCGCAGAATGAAGTCGCCCTTGGGAATATAGGTCTGGCCGTCGCGGCGGACCATACACAGCAGCACGTCCGTGCGGAGCAGCGGATTGACCTCGCAGACCGCCATACCGTCCAGACGGGACTCGTGCGGGATTTTGAGGTCGAGCAGCTCGATGCGTCCGCGGGCAAACGTGCTGACGCGGATGGCCGACGGGAAGCGGATCAGACGCGAAACAACACGCGCGGTGGACAGCTCGGGGTTGATGACCATCGAAATACCCAGCTCATCGCGGATAAAGCCGAGGTCGGATACATATTCCGGATCGCGCACACGCGCGATGGCGTGGCAGCCGGATGCTTTACGAGCGATCAGGCAGGAAAGCAGATTGATTTCGTCATGGGTGGTAACGGCGATGAGCAGGTCGGTATCCTGCACGCCGGCTTCACGCAGAATGTGATAGCTGGTGCCGCTGCCCTTTACTGTAGCAAGGTCGTACATATTGGAAAGCTCGTTCAGCCGGCGTTCGGACAGGTCAATCAGTGTCAGGTCGTGTCCGGCCGCGCTGAGCTGTCCTGCCAGCTCCGAGCCGACTTTGCCGCAGCCTACAATAATGATGCGCATAGCGCACCTCCGATCTATTTCTCTATAGCTGTGCTCTGTTGACACAGTCTTGATACGCATATAGCGATTATAGCTGTTTGACCGAGAAAAAGCAATATCCAGACAGGAATTTTGCAGGAGTTTAGCGGAAAACCGACAAATAGGGAGAAATGGTCGGTGTATAGCTGATAATAGTATGCCCGAAAAAAAGGAAAAACCACCCGAACGGGTGGTTTTCACTGCGGATTAAAGTTCCGCGACAGGTCACTTAAACTGTGTATAAGTGGTATCGCTTGCGTAGCCGTCGCTGTCGGTCTGGTGCATGGAGACCAGATTGCCGTTATCATCAAAGGTACGGGTATCGGTCGAGAGGGTGCCGCCTTCGATGGTCGAGCGGGTGGTCTGCGTTTTGCCGTCCACCGAGTACACAGTGAGCACCTCGAGCACGATGCCGCTCTCGTCTACGGTGACCGACTGGATGAGCCGCCCCTGACTGTCGTAGCGGTTGTCGGTGGAGGAGGTGATATTGTCCTCGCCCTCGTAGGTGCGGGAGGACAGCACGTCACCGTTGGTGTTCATGCCCATGCGGACGACCATCAGCTCGTTGCCGTCTGCGTCGTAAACCGTGTTGACGGCAGAGGACTGACCGTTGTCAACCTCGGTGTAAACCGTCTCGGAGGAGACCGAAAGTTCGCCGTCCTCGTAGTTTTCCGTGCGAAGAACGCGGTTTTTGTCGTCATAGCTGCGGCGGTATTCCGAAGTAGAGTTGTTGGTCTTGTCGGTGGTGACAGCATCCGTACAGTTGCCGTTTTCGTCGTAGGTGTAGTCCGTGTAGGTGAAGTTGAGCGGCTCCTCCTGACCTTCCACGGTCTGCATGGTGTAGGAGCGGAAGGTGCTGCCGTCCTTGTCATGGCAGTTGACCGTGTAGCTGCGGTTGCCTTCCTCCGTGCGCAGCTCCAGTTCGTAGGAGGCAGCACGCGGCAGAACGGAAGCCAGCTGTGTCGGCACCTGCTCCATAACGGCAATGCGGCATGCAGGCGTGCGGTCATACGCGATGGTGGCACCGAGCACGATGACCGTGCTTACAATACAGGAAATAATGCGTTTGATCATATTTTTGTTCCCCTAAAATAATTAAGGTGATTCCGGAAAAATGCAGCCGAACCGGAATTCGGCTGCATTCAGCGTTGCTGGATTTTTACTGCAGATGGCTTACTTTACGATTTCCTTCGCTGCAGCGGTCAGAGCCTCGACCTTTTCTGCGGCCTCGGCCTTGTTCTCGCCCTTGGCCATGATGTAAACCTTGACCTTCGGCTCGGTGCCGGACGGACGGATGATAAAGGTCGTGCCGCCTTCCAGCTCGTAGTACATCACGTTCTGACCCTTGAGCTCCATCGGCTCGGACTTGCCGTCTGCCATGCAGGTGCGGGTGCCCGGCATATAGTCGCGGGTGTAATCGACCTTGTGGGTGCCGATCTGGGTCAGCGGCTTGTCGCGCAGCTCCTGCATGAGTTCCTTCATGCGCTGCAGGCCGGAAACACCCGGCATAACGATCGAAACGGTCTGTTCGCAGTAGTAGCCGTACTTTTCGTACATCTCTTCCATTGCGTCGTACAGGGTCTTGCCCTGGGTACGGTAGTAAGCCGCCATCTCGGCGATCAGCATGGAAGCGGTAACGGCATCCTTGTCGCGGGCATAATCGCCGCACAGGTAGCCGTAGGATTCCTCAAACGCGAAAATGTACTCGTGCGAGCCGTCCTGCTCGAACTGCTTGATCTTCTCGGCAAGGAACTTGAAGCCGGTGAAGGTATCAAAGCACGCAACACCGTTCTTTTCAGCCGCCGCGCGTGCCATCTCGGTGGTAACGATGGATTTGAGCACCGCCGGATGTGCAGGCATGGTGTTCGTCAGCTTCTTTGCGGTGATGATGTAATCGGTGAGCAGCACGCCGACCTGATTGCCGGACAGGGTGACATACTCGCCGGACTTGTCCTTGAGGACGATGCCGGTACGGTCGGAGTCCGGGTCGGTGCCGATGATCAGATCAACATCGTTCTGCTTTGCCAGCTCGATGGCGAGCGTAAAGCCTTCCTTGTACTCCGGATTCGGGTTCTTAACGGTCGGGAAGTCGCCGTCGATCTTCATCTGCTCCGGCTCGCAGATAATGTGCTTGTAGCCCAGACGGCGCAGGATCTCGGGCACCAGACGGTAGCCGGCACCGTGGAACGGCGTGTACACCAGCTTGAACTCATCGGCAACCTGCTTTACGCAGTCCGGATTTACCGCAACCTTAATGACTTCGCTGAGGTAAGCCTCGTCGGTCTCCTTAGACAGAATACGGATCAGACCGTTTTTGACGGACTCATCGTAGTCTGCAGTTTTTACACCGGTGAAGATATCGGTCTTTGCCATTTCGTTGGCAACCACGTCTGCCTCGGCCGGAGGAAGCTGTGCGCCGTCCTCCCAGTAAACCTTGTAGCCGTTGTACTCCTTCGGGTTGTGGGAAGCCGTGATGTTGATGCCTGCGATGCAGCCGTAGTGACGGACAGCGAAGGACAGCTCCGGGGTCGGACGCAGCTCATCGAACAGCAGCGACTGGATGCCGTTTGCGGCCATGATGCACGCAGACTGCTTGGCGAACTCGGCCGAGAAATGGCGGGAGTCGTATGCAATGGCAACACCACGGTCCATTGCGGCCTGACCATTCGATACGATCAGGTTTGCCAGACCCTGTGCAGCCTGACCGACGGTAAAGCGGTTCATGCGGTTGAGACCGACGCCCAGTACACCGCGCAGACCGGCCGTGCCGAACGACAGCGGCGCAAAGAAACGGCTTTCGATCTCTTCCTGATTATCTGCAACAGCAGCCAGCTCGGCATGCTCGTCCGCAGAGAGGGCAGAGCAGTCCAGCCAACGCTTGTATTCCGACATATAATCCATTGGTATCACCTCATCGTGTTAGTTGGCGCATCGCCGCTTTCAGCCGACGGATTGCCACTATCTAAATTATACAATATCCGGCTGTCAATGCAAGGGGTTTTGCGCGAATTTGTGAAAAGATTCCATGAAGCAGAGTGATGATATACAAAATGACAGAGCAGAAATTGTACGTTCTGTGAGGATACCGGAAAATTCTGCGAAAATGCGGAACCAAAACCGGCAGCAGGCCGTCTATTTAGTCAAAAGCCCTGTCTCGAGATAAAAATAACAGTACACAAATAAACAAAAGAATGGTAGAATAAAGGTAAATTATAATAAGAGGTGATAGCTTTGAAAAAAGTCCTTTCCGCCGTACTGACAGCGGCGCTGCTGGTCAGTACCGTGCCGGCTGCCTTTGCGGCTTCGGATATTGATGGCCACTGGGCAAAGTCCTACATTACCGAGCTGCATGAAAACGGCATTATCAATCCGTCTGCCAGCACGGGCAACTACGGCCCGGATGACAAGGTAACGCGCTGGGAGTTCATGCGCTATATCAACCGCGCGTTCGGCTTTACCGAAAAGGCGGATATCAGCTTCTCGGATGTCAATTCGAGCGATGTTTTCTACGAAACCGTGCAGATTGCGGTCAAGCAGGGCTATATCAACGGTGTCGGCAACAACCGTATGGCACCGGAGGGCACGCTGACCCGTGAGCAGGCGGCAACCATCCTCGGCCGACTGCACAAGTACACGCCGACGGCTAACCTGTCTGCGCTGGATATGTTCTCTGATCGGGCCAAGCTGAGCGATTACAGCAAATCCTACGTTGCGGAAGCGGTCAAGCAGGGTTATATCAACGGCTACACGAACGGTACCTTTAAGCCGCAGGGCACGCTCAGCCGAGGCGAAATCGCCAAAATGCTGTACGGCTATATGGGCACCCCGCTGAATAAGAACGGCAACGTGTACTCGCAGGCTACGCTCAAGAGCGATACCAAAAACGTTACGATTTCCGTACCGTGCACGCTGGCCGATGCGGATATCAAGGGCAATCTGTACATCACCGAGGGCGTTCTGGCGGGCAATGTAACGCTTGAGGATGTCACCGTTGCGGGCGATATCATCGTCAGCGGCGGCAATGTAACGCTGGACGGTGTTTCCGCACTCGAGATGGTCGTCTCCAACCCGACCGGACTGACCCCGCAGGTCATTGCGACCGGCAATACCAACATCGGCACCACCGAGGTAAAAACCTCTGCAACGCTGACCGAGAGCAATCTGGCAGCGACTGCAGGCGGCTTCTCCGATCTTAAAATGAATGGCAGCAGCGTCAGCCTGACGCTGGATGCAGCTGTCTGGGACGTTGCCAATGAGCAGACCGGCACCATCCTGACGACCGGCAGCACCTCCATCAGCACGCTTACCGCAAACGGCAGAACCACCGTCACCGGCGGCGGCTCGGTCCAGAAGGCGGTGCTCAACGCCAACGGCTGTGAGCTGACCATGCAGCCGACCAGCGTTGAGCTGGCGAGCGGCGTTACCGCGAAGATTGCAGGCAAGGACGTTGCGGCGTCCACCAGCGTTTCGGTTTCTCCGTCCACGCTGTCTATCGACGTGAACAACAAGGACGCGATCGCGTTCTCCTACGAGTTCACCTTCAACGCGGACAAGAACGATCTGACCCGTGTTTCGGTCAACGGCACCAATCTCAAGCAGGGCACGGATTACAACCTGCTGAGCGACAAGAACGGCATCCGCGTGTACAAAACCTATCTGTCCACGCTCAAGGCGGGCACCTACACCGCAGAGCTGACCTTTGAGGACGGCTCCAAGGCAGCCATCGGTCTGGCGGTCAGCAACTCGGCGCAGAGCGCAGTCAGCCCGAGCCAGATTACCTTTGACAAGTACGAGCAGTCCGCAAACTATGCCGATCAGACCGTAAACGTCGTTCTTCCGGCGGGCACGCGTCTGGATTCCGTCAAAATCGGCAGTACGGTGCTCGAGCGCGGCACGGATTACACCTATAATGCAGCGAACGGCACGATTCGTCTGCTCAAGGAGACGCTTGCCAAGAAGAGCAAGGGCACTTATACGGTTACATTCGTACCCAATCAGGGTTCGTCCTTTACCTGCTCGCTGAGCGTGGTAGATACCGCGCCGGTGAACGAAGTACAGCCGTCCACGATCGATTTTGACGCGAACACCTCGTCCGGCGGCTACGCCGATCTGGTGGTAACGCTTAACATGGTAGACGGTGCAAAGCTTAAGAATATCCGCTCGAACGGCAAGACGCTCGAGGAGAACTGGCAGTACAAGATCGAGGGCAGCAAGGTCACGATCAACAAGTCTGCGGTTGCGGCATTCGGCAAGAGCGGCGCATCCTACGCGGATTTCGTTTTTGTGATGAGCAAGGGTCAAAGCCCGACGCTGCGTGTCAACTACGTTACCACTTACGCGCTGACGGCTTCCGTGGTCGATGATCTCGGTCTGCCGATTTCGGGTGCGTCCGTCACCTTCACGCCTTCGGACGCGGAGAGCGGCACGGCAGCGCAGACGCTGACCACCGGCTCGGACGGCACGGCAACCGTTTATGTCAAGCGCGGCTCGTACGTTGTAACGGCAACGCATTCGCGCTTTACCGCGGCGGTTACGCAGACGGTCAAAATCTCTGCAGGCCGCACGGTCAAGCTGACCGGCGAGATTCTCGAGAATGTACAGCTGGTTGTCACCAACGCGTACGGCGCACCGCTGTCCGGTGCGGTTGTCACGGTTGGCGGCAAGAGCATCACCACCGGCACGGACGGCACGGCGTCGTTCAGCCTCAAGCGCGGCAGCTATGTGGCGCAGGTGGCGTGCACCGGCTACTCCGCACAGAGCGTACAGCTTTCCGTAACCGATTCGATTCGTGAGCGCGTACAGCTCAAGTAATTTCTCAAAAATGCAAGCCGCCCGGTTTTCCGGGCGGCTTTTTTGTGCGCTTTTACAGGCGGATGAGGGATAGGGCGCAAGGGCGTCAGAACGGCGCACAGCGGCTTGCGGTTGGGGTGTGATAGGGAAACAAGGGCGGCCTGCGGCGCGGCGCAGAGCGGCGGCAGACCGCTGACGGGTGAGGGGATAAGAAAACCCCCGAGGAGATTTAGCTGGGTGTCCGTAAAACGGTTATAGCGAAAAAACAACTATTTTACGGCATCTGTCAGACGGGATTGGCTAACGAAAAAAATGAACGATACTTGGTTCTTTGACCGAGTATCGCTCATTTTTGCTCTTGCGTAGAAGCAATAGATTTATTCACACTTTTTTGCTATAATCATATCGTATCTATCCTTTCCATTCCTTTCCGAGATTTTTTCAAAAAATCTCAAAAAACTTTTGATACATTGGAACAATTTGACCTTTCTCATGCCATATATAGTAGAGGGACAAAAATAAACGATTGGAGGTGACGCTATGACACAACCGAAAGGCCCCAAAGGCTTTCTTGTGGTGCTGCCCGGTGAAATCATCGAGATACCGCAGGATAGCGACAAATCGTGGCTGACCTTGTTTTACAGTCTGCCAAAGGAGCTTGCTGAAAAGTGGAAACCGGCTTTTGATCTGCCACGCTGCCCTTACGAGGTTTTGCGGACGGACAAGTATGACAGCATCGTTTGTGACGATATGTTCAAGCTGCTTGTGTGGGATTGCTATTCGTGGAGTGCATGGCAGTTCTTCCAAGTAAAAGACCGCAAAGGAAACTACCGTGACATTCCCGGCGATATGAAGCAGTATGCGGGTTACTTCCCCTTGTGGCGGCTCTCATACAGCATCATTCCCTATATCCGAATGAAGTTTGAGCAACACGGACTTGGATTTCAAAACCTATACAATATCCCGCAGGGCGTTGAAGTGCCGTGGCTGACCTATCAGCAGTTCAGCAATCTGATCGGCAATGTCACCGATATGGTGATAGCGGAAGAAAACTGGCAGCCCATGATTGACGCTATCTGGGAGAACAGGACGGTTGAGGACTACGAAACAACGAACAGCACCGTCAAGACCGACTTCATGCGGAAGTGGCATCACAACCGTTCTGGCAAGCCAATCTCTCTGGACGAAATGATGGAGAGCGAGGACGGAGATATTTTTGAGGTAGCCGACCCACGGAGCGAGTTTGAGCAGACAGTTATCTCCGAAATGCAGATTACCGCCTTTGCCGAGCAGAACATCACCGACAAAGACCGGGAGATATTGAAGCTGCGAATGGACGGACACACCGAGCAGGAGATTGCAGACAAGGTTGGCTACAAAACCGCAAGTGCGGTACACAAGCGGATTACAAAAATCGCAAGTGCCTATGAGGATTTTGTGACCGCCGAATACGGAAAATATTTGGACAGGTAAACAGACGCAGAAGCGGCAGCAGTCACCCGAAAGGTGGCTGCTGCTTTTCGTGCGGGAAAGGAGTATCAATGAACAAAGAACCGTTTGCAAATCTGCCCGATGTGCTGAACGCAAAGCAGCTTGCCGAAGCGTTGCACCTATCCAAAGCCGGGGCTTACAATCTGCTGAACACAGACGATTTCCCCACGCTGAAAATCGGCGGGAGAAAACTCGTAATGAAGCAGGAATTATTGCTCTGGCTGAAAAAGCACACCAACGGTCAAGAGCCGAGAAAAACAGAAAACAGTCAATAACGACTGCCCGGACGCACTACTCCCTGTCCGAGCAGTTTCTATTTGAAAATCGTCGTTTTCCCCAATTCAAGAGCCAAAGAAAATCACCGAAAAATGCCACTCTTGTAAAGTGGAGCGCAGAAAGGAGTAAAAATGCGAACAGGACTAACCAAGCGGCAGAAAACCACGGAAATCTTTTTTTGATGAAACCAAGAGCAGGATTACCGTCTACACCCACAACACCGACTTGAAGAAGCGGCTGACCGCCTATGCGAAGCAGTACCCCAATCATTGCATTATGACGGACGAGGACACCGAAACAGGCTGCAAGGCGTTTGAGATTGAAAAGGGGAGGCTGTCATTCCGTCTTACCGCACCGTACAGCGAAGAACGCCGACAGGCGGCGAGCAAGCGGGCAAAGCGGAAAGGAATTTCAAATGTCGATAATAAAGCATGAGTATTTACAATTATCCCCTTGAGTTAGCGGAGCTTAAGTGATATACTCTATATAATTCAGCGTTCGCCTCTTAAAAATCCTTATTCAATGATTTCTAAGAGGCGAAATACGAGTCGGTGTGAGGTGAATGACATGTCTGTCAGTTATAAAAAACTTTGGAAGTTATTGATTGACCGTGATATGAAGAAAAAAGACTTATGCAATGCCGCAGGTATTAGCCATACATCAATGGCAAAGCTCGGCAAAAATGAAAATGTAACAACAGATGTGTTGGTTAAGATTTGTACCGCTTTGAACTGCGATATTAGCGATATAATGGAACTGGAACAACAATATAATGACTGAATCAAACTCCGCAAAATAGAGAAGGGATAAGCGTTATGAGTCTAAACAATCTAAAAATGATCGATTTGTTTGCGGGAGCAGGTGGACTCTCCGAAGGCCTTTCAGAAGCGGGCTTTCATAGCCTGTTCGCTTCTGAAATTGTACCTGTGTATGCACAAACATATAAAAAAAATCACCCTAATACGATAGTTCATACTGCGGATATTCGTGAGCTGGATGCCAACGAAGTTCGTAAACAGTTACGCATCGAACGGGGAGAACTTGACCTTATTGCGGGTGGCCCCCCATGTCAAGGCTTTTCAATCAATGCCCCGATAAGAAGTACCCTCGATGAGCGAAATCATTTATTCAAAGAATACCTGCGATTTGTTGATGCTTTTGCGCCTCGAGCTGTACTGATTGAAAATGTCCCGGGCCTTGTTTCCTTTGAACACGGAGCAACGCTTCATGCAATTTTGGATGCCTTAGCTGAACTCGGGTATGGTGCAGATGTCAGAATTTTAGGTGCTCCAAATTATGGTGTTCCACAAATGAGATGGAGAACTATAATTCTTGGTGTTCGTGGTAGGGCCTTGCCACCGGGAGCATATCCCGATCCGATCTACCATGCCCCAATTCATGCAAATTTTACCAGTACATTTGATGGACAGTCAATTATTCAAACCCCCTCTCCCGAAGCCAACGCAAATTTCACTACGGTGTATGAAGCCATTGGTGATCTGCCCCCGTTGGCGAGTGGAGAACAGGGCGAAAAGGTCAAGGATTATCGTTGTGATGCGTTCTGTGATTATCAGCGCAGGGCGAGAACGGGAACAATCGGTGTTGTAAATCACGAGGCACCTCGGCTCTCGCCCATAAATCTAAAACGGCTTGAATTTATTAAACCCGGTGGCAATTGGACAGATATTCCAGATGAGCTGTTGCCCAAAGGGATGCAAAGGGCCAGAAAATCTGACCACACAAAACGCTATGGCCGAGTATTACCGGACGGATTGGCTTCAACCATTCTAACAAAATGTGATCCACACTGGGGGGCGTTTTTCCACTATGAGCAAAACCGCTCTTTTACTGTACGGGAAGCTGCTCGTTTGCAATCTTTTCCAGATCATTTCGTTTTTACTGGAAATACGGCTGAGCAATTTGCTCAAGTTGGAAATGCTGTTCCCCCACTACTTGCTCAAGCAGTTGGTTTATCTTTGAAATCAGTTTTGGAAACGGAGGTTTAACATATGTCTGGGTACATTTCAGAATTTTTCGGATATCGTGCAGAGGATACATCGACAATCGCAGCTGAGAATACATCCCGGCAAGTCTGTCCTTTCCTTTCGTCTTACTGCACGAAAGCGCTTGGTGACAAAACAAATCGAACGCTATCGGGTGTGTGCGCTGTGAGACAAGTTACACCGGGGTCTCCCGATGTAATCTGCTGTCCTAATCGCATCTATGCTGAGAACTACAAAATGCTTTCTACCATTGCACAAAAAGCATTTAGAGCAGAGTTGAATTTGTATGCTGGCAGGTTGGCTGTTGAGAAAGCTAAAGCTGAAAACGGTGCTGTTGCTGTCTTTGGACATGGATGGGGAGGTGAACTTCCTCTTCCTAAGCGTCAAGGTAGAGGCTCTTATTATGTAGATTGGATTTTAGCTCGGTTAGACGGAAATGGTGAGTTAAATGAATTCACAGCTATCGAAGTGCAAACGATTGACACTACCGGCACATACCAAAATGCAAGACGGGCGTTGATTGAGCGCAAAGCTGTTGAAAAAGATACCGTTGGACTTAACTGGGAAAATGTATCGAAGAGAATCATTCCTCAGATTATCTACAAAGGGCAAGTTCTTCAGCGAGAAGAGTTGTGCCGAAGCGGTTTATATTTTGTATGCCCTAAGCCTGTGTATGACAGAGTACTTGAACGGTTAGGTGGAAAAGAGAAACTCCCTCAATTTCCTACCCAACCTGCCGCAATTCATTTTGTGGCCTATGACTATATTAAAGATGTTCCAGTAGAAGACGGAAGGATTCGTCCTCTGGGTGTTGTAGAAGAATATTGTACGACCGTATACAAGGTACAGGAAGCGTTTTCTGCCGTTGACCTACCCGAGCAGAATGTTTACAGGGATGCCATTAGACGATCACTATATGATTGAAAGAGGTGAATGTATATGCTACTTAAAAAAGTTACAATACACAAGTATAAGAGTTTTCTAACAGAACAGTCTTATACTGTTGAGGATCGCATTACCCGCATCGTTGGTAAGAATGAATCCGGCAAAACTGCGTTACTCGAAGCATTGGCAAAGTCAAATTATTTTGAGGATAACGCAGACTTCCAATTTGATAAAGATTTAGACTATCCTCGAAGCGAACTCATAAAGGCTAAAAACGAGAATCCCGCTGTCCTTACTTGTGAGTACGAACTATCCGATGAGGATGTTGAATCTGTGGAAGATGAATATGGAGAAGGGATTATATCAAAGCAGACTTTTTTTCTGACTTCTTACTATGATAACACTCGTACCACCACGGGTGTTACAGTTGACTTTAATGTGTTCAAAAATTGGTTGATTACTTCTTTTGATGTAGGCGATCAAGGCAAAGAACTTCTGCGGGCTGTAGCCTCATTTTCGGCTTTGGAAGATGTAGTTTCTGAAAACGAGACTACTCCAGGAATGAAAGAAATCCAGACCGAGTTAAATAAAATTAAAAAAGGCGCAGGGGAATGGAAAAACCCGTTGGAAGGATATATTTACCTGACATATATCTCACCGGCTGTTCCTAAGCTGTGGTATTTCAGCGATTATTTTAGTCTCCCTTGCAGAATCAATTTGAACGAATTTGCCACAGGAAAACCAACAGGAAGTTTGTCAAGCGAAGAGTTCAAAATTGCAAAAAGCATTATTTGAGCTGAGTGGGTTACAGCTTTCTGACATTCAATCTGAGACAAATTTTGAGGCTTTTAAGGCTCAACTGGAAGCAACATCAAACTCTATCACCGATGATATGTTTGAATATTGGACAACCAACCAAAACCTCGAAATTCGCTTTGATATTGAACATGCCGCTAATAATGTTCGCTACCTCAACATCAGAATCTATAACTCCAAGCACAGAGTGACACTACCTCTGAAAAATCGCAGTAAAGGCTTCTTGTGGTTCTTCTCATTCCTCGTATGGTTTAGCAAAATTCAAGGGAACACGGATAGTAAATATATTTTGTTATTGGACGAGCCTGGTCTTAGCCTTCATGCTTCCGCACAAAGCGATTTGCTGCGCTTTATTGATGAAAAGCTGGCACCAGAATATCAAGTCATATACACGACTCACTCGCCATTTATGATTGACTCGTTGAAGCTCAATGAGGTGCGAACTGTATATGACACGCAAAATCCAAAAGTTGGTAGTGTTGTATCAGATGCGGTTGAAGAAAAAGATTCTGATACGCTGTTCCCTCTACAGGCAGCATTGGGATATACGATTGCCCAAAATCTGTATGTGTCTCCTAACAATCTTCTTGTTGAAGGAATTTCAGACTTGGTATATCTGAATCATTTCTCCTCTGCCTTAAAAGCGCTAGGGCGAGAAGGATTATCTGACGATGTAACAATCGTCCCCGTTGGTGGTGCAGACAAAATTGCAACTTTTATCTCTTTGATGCGAGGAAATGAACTTTCCACCGTGTGTTTGCTCGATACTTTTACAGATCAAAGTGCCGAAACCCGTTTGAAGAAAATGGTGGAGCAAAAAATCATTGCCGACAAAAAGATCATCTATTACCATTCTGTCCTTGAACAGTCTTTTGCAGATATTGAAGATATGTTCACTAAGGATGAGTATGTGATCCTATACAATGGAGCGTTTGGCACTTCCATAAAGGCAGCCGACATTGATGCGGACAAACCTATTATGTCTCAGTTGAAACGACTAAACGGAAACAAGTCGTTTAACCACTATTCGCCTGCAAACTATATGGCAAAGAGCATCGGGACGCTGACTTTCTCGGATGAAACACTAAACCACTTTGAGAAGCTCTTTATTGCAGTAAACAAAAAATTCTAACCTATATGCTCAAAGACCGCTTACCGCTGGTAGGCGGTCTTTTCATATCCAAAATAAAATCACAGGAGGAAGATATGCCGAGAAAACAACCGACCACCCTTGAAGAATGTAACGCCGAATTGGAGCTTGTGCAGAAGCAGCTGCGGCAATACCAAAACCGGGAAAAGATGCTGACACGGAAGCTGAGCGTAGAGGAACGCCGCATCAGAACGCACCGCCTTTGCGCCCGTGGCGGCTATCTGGAAAGCATCGTGCCGGAACTGATTGCCATGACGGACGAGGAAGCGAAAGACTACATTTACCACGCAGTACACAGCGAGGAAGCGAGAGCATTTTTGAAAAAACGAGCCGAGGGAGGGGCTGCGGAATAATACCCTTGTTTACAAGGGCGCACTTATACACCCTGTCGGGTGTCGTGCGCTCTGCCGAGGGCTTTGTGGGAGCGTGGAAAATCCACACTCCCACATTGGCGGCTTGCGCCGCACAGGGAAAACTGCATTTTCCCTGCGACAGCTTACGCTGTCTACCCTTTAGCGCACTTGCGGAAAGCGAACACCTTGCTTTGCAAGCTATTCGCTTTCCGCAAGTCTGAAAAATCGTATCGGAGGTGATACCATAGCAATCTACCATTGCAGCATCAAGATCGTCAGCCGTGGCAGCGGTAAATCCGCAGTCGCAGCAGCCGCCTACCGAAGCGGCGAGAAAATCACAAATGAATGGGACGGCATAACCCACGACTACACCAAAAAAGGCGGCATCGTCCATTCCGAAATCCTGCTGCCGCCCAATGCTCCACCCGGCTTCAAAGACCGGGGAAGGCTATGGAACAGCGTGGAACAAATCGAAAAGGCAGGCAATTCCCAACTTGCACGAGAATTGGAAGTTACCCTGCCCATAGAGCTATCCAGAGAGGAACAGTTACGGCTTGTCCGTGAATACTGTTCCTCTCAATTTGTTTCCAAAGGAATGTGCGCCGACTTCAATATCCACGACACAGGCAGCGGCAATCCCCACGCCCATATCCTCTTGACGATGCGCCCGATGGACGAGCAGGGCAAGTGGCTTCCGAAATCCAAAAAAGAATATGTGCTTGATGAAAACGGCGAGCTCGTCCGTCTTGCAAGCGGCAGATACAAGACACGAAAAGTTGACCTTGTGGACTGGAACAGCCACGACAACGCCGAGGTCTGGCGCAAGGCGTGGGCTGACCTTGCCAACAGCTTTTTGGAGCAGAGCAACCGCCCGGAACGCATCGACCACCGCAGCTATGAACGACAGGGCATTGAGCAAATCCCGACTGTTCACATTGGTGTAGCGGCATCACAGATGGAGAAGAAAGGCATCGTTACCGAGCGTGGCGAACTCAATCGCAGCATCAAGGCAGCTAACCGTATGCTCCGTGAAATCCGGGCGCAGATTGGCAAGCTGAAAGAATGGCTGTCCGAGATTTTCAAGGCAAAGGAAGCCTTGCGAGCCGAGCCGCAGCAGGCAAAATCTCCCGACCTCCGGGCACTGCTGTTCCGCTATCTGGATATTCAGAAAGCAAAGGGCAGGAAGTATTCGCAGAGTTGGCAGCAACAGCACACCGCAGACGAACTCAAAGCCATTTCCAAAGCGGTCAATCTCCTTGCGGAAAAGGGCATCTTCACTCTGGAGGAATTGGACGCTGCCCTGTCCTCTGTCAGCGATAAGGCAAGCGAAATCCGTGGTGCTATGAAACCGAGGGAAGCGAGAATTAAGCAGCTCCAAAAGCTGATTGAGCAGGCGCAGAACTTCCAAAAGACGAAGCCCGTCCACGATGAATACAAGCAAATCCGTTGGAAAGGCAAGCAGGAAAAGTTTGCGGAAGCGCACCGAGCCGACCTCACGATATGGGAAGCGGCTAACCGTTATCTGCGGGCAAACTTGCCGGATATGAAGCTGACCCCCCAAGCGTGGCAGACCGAGCTTGCGAAGCTGACCGCCGAGAACGATGCGGAGTATGCCAAGCTGAAAGCGCAGCGGGAAGCCGTTTCCGATCTGGAAAAAATCCGCCGCTATGTAGATATTGCGCTGAAAGAGGACGCACAGCAGCAGAGCAAAACCAGAAATCACAATATAGACCGATAAGCCATCGGAGAAAGGAAACCACCATGAACAAGAACAAAGAGTTTGAACACGAAATCGACCCGGAGCTGTTAGAGGAAATCCGGCAATGGGAAGAAGCTGACCATGACGAGCCAGCCACTTATCACTTTTCCAATTCCGACCCTTATCTCAAACCGCAGCCCCTACCGCCCGACCGTGTACGCCACAACTGCTACTTCAATGAGGATGGGCATCTCTGCGTGAAGAATATTTCCGCCTTTTGGATTCCCGAACTAACGGTCACGGAGGTTATTCATGGCACGACTTATATTGTCACGGGCAGCTATGAGGGAGAGGTCAGCTTTCTGAAAAAATTGGAGCGTATCACCGCCAAAAAGTTTACAGAAAAGATGGAGGATTCCGAATGACAAATTCACAGATTCTTGGTACAATAGAAGCAACCAATCCTGTACTGACAGTTGCTCCATCTAAGGAGGAAACAGAAATGTTAGGAGCAACAAATAAAATCACTGCCCTTTATTGCAGATTATCCCAAGAGGACGAAAGACTTGGTGAGTCCTTGTCCATCGAAAACCAGCGTATGATGCTCGAAGCCTATGCCCGTCAAAATCATTTCACGAATATCTCCTGCTTCGTGGATGACGGTTACTCCGGGGTTGACTTCCAAAGACCCGGTTTTCAGAAAATGTTGGAAGCCATCGAGTCGGATCAGGTATCTACGGTCATAGTGAAAGACCTCAGCCGCTTTTCCAGAAACTCCGCTATGTCGGGTATGCTTATCAACTTCACCTTTGCAGAGCATGGCGTCCGCTTCATTGCCATCAATGATAACTATGACACCATCGACCCGAACAGCGTAAACAATGATTTTGCAGGCATCAAATCATGGTTTAACGAGTTTTACGCCCGTGACACCAGCCGCAAAATCAGAGCCGTTCAAAAGGCAAAGGGTGAGCGTGGCATCCCGCTAACGGTCAATGTCCCCTATGGCTATCTGAAAGACCCGGACAATCCGCACCATTGGATTATTGATCCGGTTGCCGCTGATGTGGTAAAGCATATCTTCAATATGTGTATGGATGGACGGGGGCCGTTGCAGATCGCAAAGCAACTCAAAGCGGATAAGGTGCTTACCCCCACCGCCTACAAGGAATCACAGGGCATCAACAGCCCAAACAAGCGGTCTGAAAATCCGTATGCGTGGCAGGACAGCACCGTAGTACACATTCTGGAACGGATGGAATACACAGGCTGTACGGTGAATTTCAAAACCTACACCAACTCCATCTGGGACAAAAAGCAGCGGGACAACCCTATTGAGAAACAGTCCGTCTTCCCAAATACCCATGAGCGCATCATTGAAGATGATGTATTCAAGCGGGTGCAGGAAATCCGGCAACAGAGGCACCGCATGACCCGGACAGGGCGAAGCAGCATTTTCTCCGGGCTTGTGTACTGTGCAGACTGTGGTTCAAAGATGCTCTACGGTGCGACCAACAACGGCGATCCGAAGCAGGACTACTTTGACTGCTCGCTGCATCGGAAGGACAAGGAAAAGTGCAATGGGCATTTTATCCGAGCAAAGGTTTTGGAGCGCATGGTCTTGAAGCATATTCAAACTGTCATGGACTATATTCTGCGCTACGAATCCTACTTCCGCAGAAAGATGGAAGAAAAGCTCCGTCTGGACAGCACAGAGCAGATTCGCATCCGCAGAAAAAAGTTGGAGCAGAATAAAAAGCGCATCGCAGAATTAAAACGGCTGTTTATCCGCATTTACGAGGACAACGCCAGCGGTAAATTGAGCGATGAACGCTTTGATATGCTAAGCCAGAGCTACGAAGCGGAGCAGAAGCAGTTGGAGGCGGAAGCAATCACCTTGCAGCAGGAGATCGAGGTACAGGAACGACAGAACGAAAACCTTGAGAAGTTCATTCAGAAAGCGCGCAAGTATGTCGGCATTGAAGAATTGGACGGCTATGCGCTGCGTGAGCTGGTATCTGCTATCTATGTGGATGCGCCGGACAAGTCCAGCGGCAAGCGAGTGCAGCATATCCACATCAAGTATGACGGTATTGGGTTTATCCCTCTGAATGAATTGCTGAGAGAGGAAACGGCGTGACCGAAGTCACGCCGATCCTTGAAAACACAAGGTTTTCATCAATTTTTGAATATAACCGTTTTATGACGCCCCTGCTTTTCCTCGGGGGTTCCTTTTGCGTAAAGTCGAATCGCGGGATTCGGAGATTACTGCTCGATATTGCTGTCGTCAGCAACGAAGATAGCGATGATAGACTTGGAGGTATCATCATTGTCGTATACTGCAACGAAGTTAGCCTTATTGCTGATACCGTCGTGAACTACATCGGTCTCAGCAACAGTCTTGTTGTCATCAGCGTCAACGTAGATAACCTTAACGTCATCGTCAACAGCAACAGTGTGCGGGGTAGTCTTATGCAGCAGATTATCCTGGGTGTCGTAGTAGGTCAGGATAGAAGCAGCCTCATACTCACCAGCAAAGCCCTTGAATGCGTTGCTTGCATTTGCAACGTTCAGAGACAGGGTATTAGAAGCGTAACGAGCGTAGATCTTGATATCGCTGGTAGCATATACGTTGTCAGAAGCCAGATCAAATGCAACCAGATCGCCCTTCTTAAGGGTTTCGATGCCAGCGCCCTCGATCAGAACGGTCTTCGGGGCATCGGTGCCGTCATCAACAGTGAAGGAAGTGTAGGTGTCATCACCGTTCTTAACAGTGCCGTTCTCGCTGGATACGATACCGTAAACAGTATCAGAAGAAGCACCGGACGGCTTCTTATCCAGCTTTACATATGCAGCTACAACCTTGGAGTCATCCAGCATAGTAGCAGCGTTATAGGTAGTAGCACCTGCAACCTTGATGGTATCCAGGTTGCGGATGTTGTATGCGTACCAGTCGGAATCCTTCTGAACGAATACAACTGCATCGGTAGCGGTTACCTTCTTGCCATTACCGTTAGCCTCAGTTGCAAAGGACTTGGTATCCTTATCGTAAACAACCTGGGTAGCATGTTCTGCAACTGTGCTTGCAACCGTATTAACGATTTCGGTAATCTTGATCTTGCCATTGGAAACATCGGTATACTTGATCAGCTTGCCAGCGGTCAGTTCGGTATCTTCATTGGCAGCCTCGATGGAATCCTTGTGAACCTCAACAGTTACTTCGGAACCGTCAGCCTTCATGATAGCAACCTTCAGCGGGTTGATCTTGTCATTCAGAGTGCCGTCAGAAGTCTCAACAACAGCGTAGTTCTTAGTACCCTCGGTAACCATCTCAGCACCGTATACCATGCCATTGATCATGTACAGGGTAACAGTCTCGCCAATCTGGTTTGCAAAGGAATCAGTAAAGTCGCTGTCGATAGTCTTGGACAGAGTTTCGTCGGCAATTTTATAGGTCTTGCCGTCTACGGTAACCTTCTTGGTGCCGTTGTAGCCGGTGATCTTGCCTTCAACAGTCTCTGCCTTCTTAACGATGGAGTAAGCAGCAGAATCAGTTGCAGTAGCGTTGTACAGAGTGGTAACAACAACGATGTCGTCCTTCTTAACGTCGGAGTAGATGTCGTTGTCTTCCTTCTTCAGCTGACCAACACGGTTGTTGATAGAAACCTTGTCGGTGTTTACAGCGGTAACGCGAGCCAGCTTAGACTCAACAACGTAAGCCTTTACAATATCGCCGTCATCGTTGCAGATGAACTTGATGGTGTCAGAGGACACTTCCTGCAGATCAGACAGAGCTTCTGCCAGATCCTCAGCAGACTTTGTAGCGCCCTGGTTAACCTTAGCACTGGTGTCAGCGCCGTAGTTCTTGTTGATGTAAACAAAAGCGCTGTTAGCGGTATCAGTCGTGGTGATGCCAGCTACGTCATGATTCTTATCGTCGAAACGAACAGTACCAGCGTCCTTCTGGTCCTGCAGGTCATCCTTGGTGATGTTGTAAACCTTGGTCTCGCCGGTTACATAAACGCCGTAGATGGTGTCCTTCTTGTCCGGGCGGTTTACGGTGCCGCCGGTAGCGTCCTTAAACAGAACGGAAACTTCCTCGCCAATGTAGGAAAGATCCAGCTTGCTGTACTTGAAGTCAGCGTTGGTTACCGGATTCTCCTTGGTAGCTTCCTTGCCGTCCAGAGTGCCGCGTACGCGGATCAGACCGGTGTCCAGACCGCAAACGTCCTCGTTGCCTTCAAAGGTACCAACCCACTTCTTCATGCTCATGTACTTCTCGCCAACGGTCTCCAGCTTGTCAGTGCCAAGCAGGTTCATGTTGGTGTACTCGCCGTCACGCAGGGTAACAGTGTGAGCAAAAATGGTGTTATAGATCAGCTGTGCAGCGTACTGACGCGGGCAAGCGGAAGTGAAGGAAGTGTTAACGTCCTCCAGCAGGCCGTTCTCGTCAGCCAGTGCGTTGGTCTTGGATGCCCAGTTAGCACCGGTCAGACCAGCCTTAGTTGCATCGTAGCCGAGGGTTACGAGCAGCATCTTAGCAGCTTCCTGAGCGGTTACCTTGTCGTTCGGGCAGAACTTGGTGTTGCTCTTACCAGCAATGATGCCCAGGGACTGGCAGTACTTGATGTAGCCACGAGCCCAGTGGGAACCAATGTCAGTGAAAGAGGTCTTGTCATCGTTGTACGCAGAAGCGTCAGAGTTACCGGTACGCAGAACGTAGATCATCTTCGCCATCTGCGCACGAGTTACAGTACCGTTCGGCTGGAAGGAGCCGTCTTCGAAACCTTCGATAACGCCCAGCGATACCAGAGTGTCCACTACATCAGACTTAACCTTGATGTCGGCCTGATCCGTGAACGCTGCACCAGCAAACATGGTGAATGCGCAAGCAAACGCCAGCACCAGTGCAAGAACCTTTTTGAGATTCTCTCCGGAGTCGCGTTTACCCGAAAAAGACGGATGAAATTTCAAAAATCCCATCCAATATGTAACATTTCGCAGGAGCGCTTTCGCTAAATGAGTTACATTTTATGGATGCTGTTTACCTGCCAATCCCAATCGCAAGCAAGCACCTATATTATATAAGGTATAACCCGCGTTGTACAGAGCCGGTTTGCGATCTGGCCCAAAGTCAGGCGGCGTAATATTACAAGTAATGTTACACTCATGTTACGGATTGCGAACTTCGCTTGACCCATGGGTTTGACTATGGTAATATACTTAACGACGAGTGAGAACTCGTACAAAAATTTTTAAGGAGGAAAACCCCTATGAAGAATCTCAAAAAGGTTCTTGCACTGGTACTGGCGTTTGCTTGCGCATTCACCATGTTTGCTGGTGCAGCGTTCACGGATTCGGCTGACATTAAGGTTGACACCGAAGTTGTGGACACTCTGGTATCGCTGGGCGTAGTTAACGGCTACGACGATGGCTCTTTCAAGCCGAACGGTACCGTAACCCGTGCGGAGATGGCGAAGATGATCTACGTTCTGCGCACCGGTAATTCTGACGCTTCTGCGTACAACGACGACAAGACCTCTTTCACCGACATTAACGGCCACTGGGCACGCGGCTACATCAAGTACTGCCAGTCCCTGGGCATTATTGCTGGTAAGAGCAACACCATCTTTGCACCGAATGCTAACGTAACTGCTCAGGAGGCAGCAAAGATGCTGCTGGTAACCCTGGGTTACGACCCGCAGAAGGCAGGTCTGGTAGGCTCTAGCTGGGCTTCCAAGACCAACGCACTGGCTGATGAGGCTGGTCTGCTGGAGGATGTAAACACTTCCTTCACTGCAGCTTGCCCGCGTCAGTACGCTGCACAGCTGATCTACAACACCATCTTCGCTAAGACTGTTGTTCTGCGTGATGGCGAGTACACCAAGTACGGCTACGACAACACCCCGAACCCGACTGTTGGCGAGAAGTACATGGGTCTGATCGAGTACACCGGTACTTATGAAGGCAACTCCAATGTTATCACCACCCTGAAGGATGGCGAGATCAAGGTTGGTACTCAGACCGCTACCTTCGATATGGACAACGATCTGATCGGCGAGGAAGTTACTGTACTGTTCAAGGATCACAAGAACGGCACTGCTAACAAGCTGGACACCAAGGACACCGTATTCGGCGTTTACGCTACCGGCGAAACCAAGGTTTACCGTCTGACCAAGGACGATATGCAGACTCCGTCTAATAGCGATCTGGGCAACGGCAAGATCAAGTTCAACGACAAGACCTACGAAGTAGTTGACGGCGCATACGTTGCAGCTTCTGGCGGTACCCCTGCTTCTGCGGACACCATCCTCAACGTAAACTACGGTGCTTCTACCGTTCAGGCTACCGCTTCCCAGGCTACCAAGGCAGGTCTGGCTTCTTACTTCACCAACACTCTGAAGAAGCAGTCCGGCGATGCTATCAAGTTCGTATGCAACTCTGACAACAAGATCTTCCGTGCATACGTTACCGAGTCCAAGCTGGCTAAGGTTAACTCCGTTAACTCCGACAAGGTTTCCCTGTCCGGCGTTGCCTCCATCAAGTTCGAGGACAACAACATTTACAGCGGTATCAAGAAGGATGACGTTGTAGTTGTTACCACCTACTTCAATTCTTCCGCAACTTCTGACGACGCTTACAGCGTTGTTGAAAAGGCTGAGACCGTAACCGGCAAGCTGGAAGGCTTCAAGCTGACTTCCTCTAGCGCTGTTACCAAGGTTACCGTTGCTGGCACTTCTTACAACGTTGAGAAGGAAGCTCTGGCTTCCGGCCTGACTGACGATGCTGTTACCACCCTGAACAACAACAACATCAACGACGAAGTTACCCTGTACCTCGTAAACGGTTATGTTGGCGCAATCGATGCTCCGGACACTGCTTCCGATTACGCTTACGTTGAGCAGGCAAATGCCGACAATGGCAACGATGGCGATATTTCCGAGTTCAAGATGAAGGTTATTCTGGCTGACGGCTCTGAGAAGACCGTTACCGTTGACAAGGATAGTAAGTGCACCGAGCGTGGTAACACTACTAACAAGATTCAGAAGGGTGACCTCGTTAAGTACGCTTCTATCAACAGCTCTAACGTAATGGATCTGGATTCTGTTGTTTACAAGAACACTGCTGGTAAGGACGGCACTGGTGCTGTTGTTTACAATAAGGATACCAAGACCTTTGACGGCGTTATGACTGAGTCCGATGCAGTTCTGTTCGTCAAGACCACTAACGACTACTATGCTTACAACCTGCGTTCTCTGAACAATATCACTGTTGATGCAGGTACCAAGAACTACTTCTCCGTTGTTAACTCCGATGGCAAGGTAGAGGCTGCAGTTGTTGAACTGTCTTCTAAGCCGTCTGGTGCAACTTCCGATACTGTTTACGGTATCGTATCTAAGGATAACGGCACTGTAAAGGTTGGCGATGACTACCAGAAGTTCTACATGGTTTCCAACAACGAGGGTGACTACAAGGTATACATGGGTGCTTCTTCCACCAAGCTGTCTAAGGGCGACATCGTATACTTTGATCAGGCTTCTGACAATGTTTACTCCGACAACGATGTAAAGGTGCTGGGTACTGACGACACCGCTAACTTCCTCGCAGCTTACGCTAAGGAGCTTGATAGCGACAAGGTTCTGTCTTACTACACTGCAGTTACTACCGAGACTGACGGCACCCACAAGGGTAGCGGTTCTCCGGTTAACATTGCTCTGGAAGACGACGCTAAGATCGTTTACGTTGATCAGGACAACGACAAGGCTGGCGACGACATCGGCGTTAACGAGTTCGATAAGATCACTGGCTACAAGAATATCGTAGTTGTTAAGAACAGCAGCGGTAAGATTGATGCAATCATCGTTGAAACTTCTAACGAGTGCGACATTAACGATATCTAAGTTTATCTGACTTAATATCAAAACCCCCGAGGAAAATTTCCTCGGGGGTTTTCCCATTTTCACGCAAAAACCGCAAACGAATACTTATACCCGCTCAAATTGAGGGCGCAGTTGCGGCTATTGAGCACCTGAAAGCCGTCTGCGGTGACGCCGAGACCGACGCTATCGCCGTACATCAGCGGCACGTTCTCGGAGGCGAGGCCGCCGTAAATGGCGCTGCTATAACCGGTGTAGCAGCCCTCGCGGAACACGAGCACGGCCTTGGGATGATACCCAAGCGTGATGGTACGTTTTTCGGTTCCATCGCCGGTATAAGTGCCGAAATTGCACGCAG
>OGWS01000079.1_pt1 | contig 94961 bp, 85 predicted proteins | sample 1576111 | NCBI WGS metagenome assembly OGWS01 (sample SAMEA3541534, study PRJEB24748) | human gut metagenome | biome: human gut; feature: human-associated habitat; material: faeces | place: China | collected 2012
GAAAGGAGAAATAATTAAAACTACCCCCCTTTCGAGATAGTTTTAATTATACGTGATAATAATGAGTGAGTGTTCAGATAGAATTTTACAAGCTCTTAAACAAGCAGACCTCTCTTATGGCGAGCTTGCTAAATTAACCGGTATTTCAAAATCTGCATTACAACGATATGCAACAGGTGAAACAAAAAAAATTCCTATTGATAGTATAGAGGCTATTGCTAAAGCAACAAATGTTTCTGCTCAATACTTAATGGGTTGGGACAAATCGGAAAGCGAAACATATATAGATGATAAATTTCCAAGTCCGAATATAACAGAGGACTATACAACATTCCCCGTTATAGGTGACATAGCGGCAGGATATAATCACATTGCCATTGAATCGTGGGATGGAGATAAAGTTGATGTTCCTAATTCATATTTAAAAGGATATAGCCCGCAAGATTTCTTTGTACTTTGCGTTAAAGGCGACAGTATGTATCCACAATATCAAGACGGCGATAAAGTATTAATCTTACGTCAAAGCACTGTTAATTATAGCGGTGACGTTGGAGCAGTGATATATGATGACGAAATATCAACATTAAAAAAAGTCGAATTTGTTAAAGGTGAAGATTGGTTAAGATTAGTTCCTATAAATCCGAATGTTCCACCAATATTAATTGAGGGCGAAGAATTAGAGCATTGCCGAGTTATGGGCGTTCCTAAATTGTTGATTAGAGAAATGTAAGTTGATTTAAGGAAGTGATGATATTGGAAATAATAAAATATTACGGTAGTGATGAAACCAAAACAGAGTTTATCAATCATGACAGTGAGCCGTTAATGGCAGTCATTGCACACGACCGCTCACACGCTGTTGTTTCATTGCTCGATGAGGGTTGCGAACACCATTTATTATTGGCAAAGGCTCTCGACAAATATAATATAGATGAATATTTTAGAATTATTTTTGATAACGAAGGTGCGGATTGGACTTTTGTATGCCCACCCAATTATAAAAATATAGCTAATAAAGAAAAACGTATAACAGAATTTTTTAATGACGGTGTTGATGCTATTACCGATTTTCTTAAACAAATCGGTTATGACGTACCTATTAACGTCCCAAGACGTTATCGCAGACATATGGACTATTTGAAAAATTCAGATTATTAAAAAAATCCCCTCAACCGCTACCAACAGTTGAGGGAAAAAGAATAAAGTGCATTTATACACAATATCCAAACCAATAATATTGTATCATAAATGCACTCTATTTTCAATATAAAAATTAGAAAAGGAGTGTTATTTTTTATGGCTAAATACAAAAAAAGACCTGATGGACGTTATGCGACAAGTACGATTGTCGGCTATACTGATGACGGCAAGCCAAAACGTAAAACATTATACGGTCGCACAATTATGGAACTTGATAAAAAGGTGGCTGAGTTTAAAAGCTTGCAGAATAAAGGTATTATAATTAATGATGAGGGTATGACCGTAGAGCAGTGGTGCAAGAAGTGGTTAGAGCTTTACAAAGCTGACAAATCATACAACACCTATTTAATGTACCAAAACGCACTAAATACACATATTATCCCCAACTTAGGCAATATTCGTTTAAATGCGTTAAAATCACATCACATACAGGAATTATTAAACAGTATTATTCGTGACGGACATCATCGTACTGCGGAAATAGTTAAAATCACAATAAAACAGATTATTCAACAAGCTATAATTAACGAATACATTTATAAGGATATTTCTTTAGGCTTAACCTTGCCTAATAAAAAGAAACCTAAAAAGCGAGCCTTAACCGATGCTGAAAAAAAGTTGATCTTTAAAGCGGATTTAAATTCTATGGAACGTGTATTTATTGACTTGCTATATTATACGGGTATCCGCAAAGGCGAAGCTCTTTCTTTAACAGTCAGCGATATTGATTTTATTAATAAAAAAATATCTATTTCAAAAAATCTTGTTATGCAGTATAGAAGTAGCACAATAAAGCCGTCTCCAAAGACTCAAGCCGGTAACAGAGAAATACCTATACCCGATAAATTATTGCAATCATTGATGAATTATATACATAGTATAAATAGCATATACCTTTTCACAACAGAGGACGGCAATCTGCTTACACTTTCAGAATTTAGAAAAATATGGCGTGATGTGATATATAAATTAAATCTTGCCGCAGGCGGTACAATTCCGAAGCAAGGCAAAAGAAAAAAAGAAGATGTCGGCAAAAGACCAATCTGGCTAATAGCTAACGATATAACTCCGCATATGTTCCGACACACATATGCTACTAACTTATACTATGCCGGCATAGACGTAAAAACTGCTCAACGTCTGCTCGGTCATTCAAGTATACAGATAACGTTGGATATATATACCCACCTCGACAATCAGCAAATTTCTGCATCTATCAATAAAATAAACGACTTCTTCAATGCTCAAAATAATCTCTCTGATAGTCAAAATATAGTCAGCCTTTAAAATCCAGCATATTTTACAGCATAACAAAAACCGCTTAAACGTAGTGTTTAAGCGGTTTTTGAGTTCTTGCAACTAATATGTTACTACATAATGTATATGATTTTCTGTCAATCCAAATTAGAGTTTCTTAACACCAAGTGTTACCTTTTCACCGTTGATGTTCCATTCTTTTGTGTTACCGTCGGCAGAATTTGTATCAACTTCATCTGCAAGAGTTTCGTCTTTGATAGTGCTTTCATTATCAGTGATAATCTTAGCAATCTTATCGTTACCCTCACAGCTTACTTTGATGTGGTCCATAACTTCAAAATCAGAATCTTTTCTCATTGTCTGAATTTTTGAAATCACTTCACGAACAAATCCTTCTTCGATAAGTTCTTCAGAAAGGTTTGTATCAAGCACAACAGTAATACCGTAATCGCTGTTTGATTCAAAGCCTTCCTTATGAGCCGATTCGATAAGTAAATCTTCTTCTGCAAGCGATTCTTCATTTCCGTCAACAGTAATCTTTAGTGAGCCAGTTTCCTTAAGTTCAGCCATAGCCTTGCTACCGTCAATATTAGCAAGGATTTCTCTTACTGCGTTGATATTCTTACCGAAACGTCTGCCAAGAGTCTTTAACTGCGGTTTAAAGCTGTATGCAGTAAATGCGGCAACGTCATCTGTAAATTCAACCTTTTTAACGTTAAGTTCGTCCTCAATAATGTCAATATAGAAATCACTAAGTGCCTCCGGTGCTTTAACGTACATCATACCGATTGGCTGACGGTTCTTAATATTTGCAGTATTACGGCACGCACGACCAAGCACAACTATATCAAGAACTTCTTCCATATCATTTTCAAGTTCTTTATCAATAAGTTTTTCGTCATATTCAGGGAAGTCGCACAAGTGAATACTTTCCGGAGCGGACTTATCAATATTTCTTACAAGATTTTGATAAATATCCTCTGTCATAAACGGAATCATCGGTGCAGCTGCCTTACAAAGCGTTACAAGTGCGGTATAAAGAGTCATGTACGCATTAATCTTATCCTGAGTCATTTCCTTAACCCAGAAACGCGCTCTCGAACGTCTTACATACCAGTTTGAAAGCTCGTCAACAAAGTTATCAAGCACTCTTGCCGTTTCTGTAATCTTGTAATTTGCAAGGTTATCGTCAACTGTCTTAACAAGTGTATTAAGCTTTGACAAAAGCCACTTATCCATTACCGAAAGTTTATCGTATTCAAGAGTATACTTTGTTGCATCAAACTCGTCGATATTCGCATACAATACGAAGAACGCATATGTGTTCCAAAGTGTACCCATAAACTTACGTTGTCCTTCCGAAACCGCACCGTCATGGAAACGATTCGGTAGCCATGGGGCACTGTTTGAATAGAAGTACCAGCGAATTGCGTCCGCACCGTGCTTTTCAAGTGCGTCAAACGGATCAACCGCATTGCCCTTAGACTTAGACATCTTCTGACCGTTTTCGTCCTGAACGTGTCCCAAAACGATTACATTCTTGTACGGTGCTTTATTGAATAACAAAGTCGATTCCGCAAGAAGTGAATAGAACCAACCTCTTGTCTGGTCAACCGCCTCACTGATAAAGTCAGCAGGGAAGTTTTCTTCAAATATATCCTTATTTTCAAACGGATAGTGCCATTGTGCAAAAGGCATTGCACCCGAGTCAAACCAACAGTCGATAACTTCAGGAACTCTGTGCATTTCTTTACCGCATTCAGGACACTTAATAGTTACAGCGTCAATAAACGGTCTGTGAAGTTCGATTTCATCAGGACAGTTATCAGACATTGACTTAAGTTCTTCGATAGAACCGATTGCGTGTCTGTGACCGCATTCACATTCCCAAATATTAAGCGGAGTACCCCAATAACGGTTACGGCTTATACCCCAATCCTGTACGTTTTCAAGCCAAGCACCGAAACGTCCTTCACCGATTGTCTTAGGAATCCAATTAACTGTATTGTTATTTTTAATAAGGTCGTCCTTAACGTCTGTCATCTTGATAAACCAAGTATCACGTGCATAGTAGATAAGCGGTGTATCACATCTCCAACAGAACGGATAGCTGTGTTCAAACTTAGGCGCATTGAACAGTTGACCTCTTTCTTCAAGATTTACAAGAATTTCTTTATCAACATCTTTACAGAATGTACCTGCCCAAGGTGTTTCCTTAGTCATTTCACCCTTACCGTCAACAAGCTGTACGAAAGGCAAGTCGTACTTTCTGCCGACATTCGCGTCGTCCTCACCGAATGCAGGAGCGATATGAACGATACCTGTACCGTCTGTAAGAGTTACATAACTGTCGCAAGTTACATAATAAGCCTTTTTATCAGGTGTTACGAAATTGAATAGCGGCTCATATTCCTTGTATTCAAGGTCAGTACCGACATACTTTTCAACCACTTCATATTCTGTATCAGGGAAGTTAGCCTCAACAAGTGCCTCTGCCAAAATAAACTTCTCGTCACCTACTTTAATTTTTACATATGTTTCAACAGGATTTACACAAAGTGCAACGTTTGACGGAAGTGTCCAAGGAGTTGTTGTCCAAGCAAGGAAGTATGTGTTTTCCTCACCCTTTACGATAAACTTAGCAGTAGCACTGCGTTCTTTAACGTCCTTGTATCCCTGTGCAACTTCGTGTGAAGAAAGCGGAGTACCGCAACGCGGGCAATACGGAACGATTTTGTGACCTTTATACAAAAGTCCCTTTTCCCAAATTTGCTTTAATGCCCACCATTCAGACTCGATAAAGTTGTTGTCGTAAGTTACATAAGGATCGTCCATATCAGCCCAAAAGCCGACTGTACCTGAGAAATCTTCCCACATACCTTTATACTTCCATACACTTTCCTTACATTGCTTGATGAACGGTTCAAGACCGTATTCTTCGATTTGTTCCTTGCCGTCAAGACCAAGTTTCTTTTCAACTTCAAGTTCAACCGGAAGTCCGTGAGTATCCCAACCGGCTTTACGAAGTACCTTGTAGCCTTTCATTGTACGGTAACGCGGAATCATATCCTTGATAACACGCGTTAAAACGTGACCGATATGCGGTTTACCGTTTGCAGTCGGAGGTCCGTCATAGAAAGTATAAACCTCTCCTTCTTTTCTTTCATCAATACTCTTTTGGAAAATGTGATTTTCTTCCCAAAATTTTTCGGTTTTCTTTTCTCTTTCAACAAAATTCAGATTTGGTGAAACCTTGTCGTACATTATATTCATTCCTTTCAAATAAAAAAGCTTTCGTCCTGCATAACAAGACGAAAGCCAAATGCTTCGTTATACCACTCGTCATACCAACATATGCGTTTCCTTTTACGGAGAAAACCCGTCACAGTCTACTCGGCAAAGCCTTTCGGTGTGAAACTCGGAAGTGATATTCAGCCATATTTACTCACCGCCATGCTCTCACCGTCCACAGCTCGCTCTGTGTTTTCAATATGACATACTGTCTTCGTCATCGTCTTTATTGTTTTATTATATTACAAAATATTTTTTTAGTCAACAGTTTTTATTGAAAAATTTCCTGTCTGCCAATGTTTTTAGTCGATATTATCGACCATTTTCATAACATTTGCACAAAGTGACTTAATCTGCATTTTATACTGTTCAATCTCGCCTTTCAGCGAAAGCATTTCCTGATGGCGTTTCATATGTTCATCATCAATCTGACGTGCAAGATAAGACGCGTCAAGCTTTGCTTTACTGATAATTGCATTCGCCTCTGTTTCGGCATTTCTCTTTGCGTCCTCGGCGGCTTGCTTGGCAATGTCAATCGACTTCTGCATTGTGTTTTCCATTTGCTTGTAACGCTCCACCGTTTCGGTCAAAAGTCCGATTTTATCTTTAAGCGTCTGATTTTCTTTACACAAAAGTTCGTAATCCTGTATTACAACGTCAAGAAAATCGTCAACCTCATCACAATTATAGCCCTTGAGTTTCTTTTCAAATTCCTTATTTTGAATATCAATAGGTCTTAGCACAATGCTCCCCCTCCTTACACGAACTTCTCCACAGTTATGTGAAGTCTTCCTTTCCTGGTATTATTCCCAATATCCTTTAAAATAAATCTTCCGTAATTGCGTATGGATAATAAGTCACCCTCACCGACTTGCTTTGAACGGTCAAGCACTTCTCGGTGATTCAGTTTTACATATCCCGAACTTATTAATTTTTCCGTATTTCCTCTTGATATATTGAGTGTCGCCGCAACTACCGCGTCAAGGCGCAATGACGCACATACGCACATTTTTTCGGTCGTTTTCGGTTTAGGCGGTATAAAGTCCGCCATATCAACGATTTTCGTATTAACACCCGCATTTGCAATCTTATTCACGTTTCGTGCAACATATTCCGCTATATCCGACATTACAAACACATATGCGCCCTCATCATCTGTCAAAATATCGCCGGTTTTGCTCCTGTCGATGCCGAGCGACATAAGCGTACCGAGATAATCCCTGTGCGTCAGTTTACGAAACTTCGGCACATCAAAACGTATAACGGAAATCGGCACTTCGCTTTCCTCAGACTCCTGCCATTCGGGAAATACGCAAAGCACCTTTCTTTCCGCATTTTCATAACCGCCGAAAAACAACGTATTATATCCGTACGGAATTTGAAATTCGTCCTCAATCACGGCAAGTTCACCGCCGTCAAGGAAATCGGAACATTTCATTTCACAATGCTTATCGCAAAGCGAAAACAAATCGTTTATCCTTGCAATAAGCAACTTATGATTTGTATTCATATCCACCTCATATACAAAAGGGTGGTAATATCCCATACCACCCTGCCGTATTTTGTTTAATTATAAGCAAATCCGAATATCAGATTACATAAAGTTCCAATCCATACCGTTTTTAACGTGTTCTTTCATTGTATCGCCTGTTATATCAATATTTTTCGGAGCGGCAACAAAAATACCCTCTGATACACGTCTGACTTTTCCGTTTACGCCGTAAGCCGCACCGGACATAAAATCAACAATTCTTCTTGCTTCTTCATTGTCGATCTGTCCTACATCAAAAATAACAAGTCTGCCCTCTTTTATTTCATTGGCAACATTTGTCGAATCGTTAATATCGGAAGGTCTCATTATCTTTATTCTTGAAGATGATGTCGGATTGATAGGCACTACCTTTGAGAAAGTCTTTTTCGGAGCAGACTGCTGCGAACTTCTCTTGACACGCGCGTTTTCTTCGTCTTCTGCCTCTTCCTCATCATAATAGTCGTCATCATAATAATCGTCTTCACTTTCAAAGCCTAAAAAGTGCTTTACTGTGTTTAAAAAACCCATTTGTCCGTATCCTTTCATTATTACTTATTTTGAGAATAATCTCTTGCACCGAATATGGCACTGCCGACACGAACCATATTTGCTCCGCATTCAATGGCAGTTTCAAAATCCCCACTCATACCCATTGATAGGTATACCATATTAACATTATCATATTTTTTTTGCTTTATGTCAACAAAAAGTTGTCGCATGTTGTCAAAATGTAATCTGTTTGTAACAGAATTGTCAGTTTTCGGTGCTATTGTCATCAAGCCTTTAACTTTTACATGTTTTAATTCGCCGGCATATTTTAACAAATCTTCAACTTCTTCTTTTGATATTCCCGATTTTGTTTCTTCGCCGGAGATATTTACCTGTATCAAAATATCCATATCAAGATTATGTTTTTCCGCCTGACGTTCGATTTCGTCCATAAGTTTGATTGAATCAACCGAATGAATAAGGCAAACCTTATCAATGACATACTTAACCTTGTTTGTCTGTAAATGACCTATAAGATGCCACTTTACAGGCAAAACGCTGTCATACTTGTCCCTTACCTCCTGCGGCTTATTCTCGCCGATGTCCGTTACACCAAGCTTTATAGCCTCGTTCATCATTTCGGCAGGGTGAGTTTTTGTAACGGCAACAAGCGTTATATCTTCACGTTTGCGTCCGCTCCTCTTAGCCGCCGCACTTATTCTCTTTTCAACTTCTTCAAGATTTTCCGCTATACTCACTTTTATCATTCCTTTACCTATCTTTCACCGACAACAATTCTCTCCATCTGTGAAAGTTTATTTTCCGCGTTGTCTGTCGATTCGATTATTGCATATCCGGCGTCTGTATTTGTAAACAAGACATCGCAATAACAGTCATGCTCTCTGTTTTCTTTTATTCCTATGACCTTCTTAGATCCGTCGTCTTCCGTTCTGACAGACTGTATCGGCACTTTGTAGCCCTCATAACTTTCAAAAATCAAGTCCACGTCCACAAGTCTGTAAGAAAACGCACTTTCAAGATATGTCGGGCATTTAACCGTCAATATAACTCTGCCGTTTTCTTCGGCTGAAACGGAATTTATACTGCCCTTAACAACTGCGTCCGCCATATTGTTAAACCTAAGTTTTACGTTATCGCCGACTTCTCTGCCTTCTATGGTGTCTGACGGTATATCCATCATAACGTACCAAACGTGATTATTAACAATTTTGCACACCGCACCGCCGGCATTGATTTTATTGTCAATCTTCTGTATCTTCGGTGACTGCGACAAACCTTCAAAATATGAAACATCATAATTTTCTATGTCATTCGGAACAAGCTCCGTTTCGTATCCGTCTACATAAGTTGTAAACACACCCGAAATCTGTGCATAAATATCCTCTTTATTTACGCCGATACTGTTTAAAATCTGCTCTCGCTGATTTTCAAGTTCCTGCTCTGTGTTGTCCGCCGCAAGCTGATTGCTTTGTCTTAGGCTGTTAATATCCTTCTTGTATTTTGCAATAGAAAGAATATCGTTATCCTGTGCCGCGTCAATTATATCGTTTTCACGCTCGTATATGTTATTCTCCAAAGTGTTTGAATCGAGCGTTGAAATTGATTCTTCACTCTTTTCTGTTTTTGTCTTTTTTATCTTATTGTCAACAACGGTAAGTTCTTTAATGCTGTCATCGCTGACATCGCCGTAAAACAAAGAACCGATTGTACTGTCTTTGCTGACTCTCTCACCCTCCGCAACGGAATGATAAGCCGTTCCTGCACTGCGGGAATACATAACCCATTCATCGCGTATAATAAAACCGTTTGTATTTATAGCATTTTCTTGCGTTATATAGCTTAATTTCTGCGTGTTTATCGGTGTGACGGCATATTTAATACCGTATCCGACCATAGCGGCTATCGCTATACAGATTACTGTGATAAAGAATTTCTTCATCTGTTATTTTCCCCTTAATCCACAAAAATGTTTTGTAGTTTCTGTCAATATAATTATATTATATAATTTTTTTCGACTAAATACAATAGCAAACATCATTTTTGTGATTTAAAATATAAAATAGCCGATGCGGCGTCATATTTTTCACCAAGTATTGACAATTTTTCTTTCACAAAATCACTTTTACCCTTTTCAAGCACATCAACAATCCACGTCATAAACAGCCGTTCATCTGCATTTTTTATTTTTTCAAACACACCTCCCGATATTTCGCCGTTATGCTGACGGACATATTCAAAATATTCATTCATAACCGCACCGACAAGTTCATCAATCGTATACAGTTTGTACGGATTTACGCCGAATATATTCGCCGCAATTTCAATACCCTCAATAAGCTCCTTTGAATATAATCTTCTTGCAGCTGCGTAATCTCTTGCTTTAAAACTGTATAAAACGCCGCTGAATTTGCCGAACGCTTTCATACAGTCGTAATATCCGTCCTGTATGCTTTTTCTTATTCCGTCCCTGTCAAAATCAAACGTCCCCGTCTGCGGACGTGAGCATTTAATATTTATCACATTCTTACCGGCAAGATTAAAAGTTCTGTAAAACCCCACTCCCTTTACATCTATCGCAATAATATTTTCAATCCCTTTTTCAAGCAGCATATTAATCGGCATATTGTTTGACACGCCGCCGTCTATAAATTTCTTTTCGTCGATCGTCCTCGCCTTAAATCCCGGAAAGCACGCACTCGCCATAAGGTATTCGGTCAGTTTACCGTAAGGTATGTCTTTGATAAAATAATAATTTTCGCTTTTCTCCGAAAGTGAAAAAGTCGCTATACCGAAATCAATTTCGGAATTACGAATTTTATCCTCGTCGACTATTTCATTTAACAGATTTTCAAGCGGTGACATATCAAGTCCGTTGTTACTGTAAATTTCTTTTGCGATTTTCATTAAGTTTTTGACTTTAAAAAGATTTTCGTCATTCTCCATTTCTTTCGGCAACGATATAATATCGCCAATCGCAATTTTGTTCCATAATCTTTCGGCTTTTGTTTTACTGCCTTGCACGAAAAGTGCACCGTTTACCGCACCGATTGAAACACCCGACACCGCCGAAACTTTAATTTTAAGTTCTTTAAGTGCTTTCCACACACCAATCTGATATGCTCCTCTGACGCCGCCGCCGGCTAAGACAAGTCCGTATTCCATATTTGTCCTCCTACCTAATGCAAAATTTGGTGTGCATTTTCACGCACACCAAATAAATTAGCTGTTATATAGTTTTGTATAAAATCCATTCTTGGCAAGCAATTCATTGTGAGTACCCTGTTCAATAATTCTGCCCTTGTCCATAACAAGAATCAAATCAGCCTCACGAATTGTTGAAAGACGGTGAGCGATAATAAAGCTTGTTCTGCCTTCCATCATCTTTAGGAATGCCTTTTGTATTCTCTGCTCTGTCATTGTATCGACATTTGAAGTTGCCTCGTCAAGAATAAGTATTTTAGGATCTGATAACATCGCACGTGCAATAGTCAAAAGCTGTTTTTGACCGCTCGACAAATTTCCGCCGTCCTCTGTAATCATTGTATCATAGCCGTTCGGCAAACGCTTGATAAAGCCGTGTGCAGACGCAGCCTTTGCGGCATTTATAATTTCTTCGTCTGTCGCACCCTCTTTACCGTATGCGATATTTTCTTTTACAGTACCCGCAAACAACCAAGTATCTTGAAGTACCATACCGAAATTCTTACGTAAGCTGTCACGCTGAACAGAATCAATAGACTGTCCGTCAACAAATATAGTACCATTATCCACACCGTAGAAGTTCATCAAAAGATTTACGATAGTTGTTTTACCTGCACCCGTAGGTCCGACTATTGCTACTCTTTGACCCGGTTTTGCTACAATATTCAAGTCTTTGATAAGTTCTTTATCCTTATTATATGAGAAATCAACGTCTTTAAACGTAACTTCACCGTTTTTAACTTCAATTTCGGGTCTGTCCTCGTCGGGCGTTTCAGGCTCAATTTCGCCAAGTGCGAAAATTCTTGCCGCCGCTGCCTGTGCAGATTGAAGTTGAGTTAAAATACTTGTCATATCATTAATCGGACGTGCAAACTGTGTAGCGTAAATCAAGAAACTTGATATTATACCTACTGACAAATGTCCTGCAAGTGCGGCAAGTCCGCCAAGAACGCCGACAGAAATATACGCAAGGTTATTGATATATCTTGTAGTCGGATTGACAAGCGATGAGTAGAATTGAGCCTTTTGACCGCAGTCGTAAAGACGTGCGTTTATCTCGCCGAATACTTCACTGCTCTTGTCCTCATAACCGAATGCCTTGACAACCTTTAAATTGCCGACCGTTTCCGAAACATAACCGTTAAGTTCACCGATAGTCTGTGCCTGTAATCTGAACATTTTACCCGAATTAGTCGCAATCGCTTTTGAAACGAATATACAAATAATCGTAATAACAATAACGCAAAGTGTTATTCTCCAGTCAAGCAAGAACATCAAGACAAGCGAACCGACAACCGTTACGATACCCGAAAACAGCTGTGTAATTCCCTGCAAAAGTCCTTCGGAAACTGCGTCTATGTCGTTTGTAAGACGGCTGATAATATCGCCGTGTGAATGACCGTCAAAAAATTTAAGCGGCAATTTTGAAATCTTGCCGAATGCGTCTTTACGCATTTTTTCAATCGAATGGTTTGAAAGTGCGTTTGTAAACACTGTCATTCCCCATGTAAACAAAGCATTAAGCACATAAACCGCAAAAAGTATTCCTATAAATTTCGCAACCATAGGAAAATCTACGTTATTTTCGCCTTTGATAAAGTCGATAGCTCTACCCGAAATATACGGTGCAACAAGCATAAATATGTTTGCAAGCAATGCCGATATTATAACCAAAACAAGATATTTTCTGTTACCCGCAATATAAGAGTTGAGCTTTGAAAGTGTTTTATTGTTTTTCATCGTTTTACCCCTTTCTTAGTCAAGCTGTTCCTGTGAGTAACAAATTTCCCTGTAAATATCGCAAGTATCAACAAGTTCTTTGTGTGTACCTATTCCGACAATTTCACCGTCGTCCATAACCGCAATTCTGTCCGCGTCTTTCACCGAATTTACACGCTGTGACACGATTATAACCGTCTGACTGTCGGTATTTTCTTTAATAGCACGTCTTAAATTTGCGTCTGTCGCATAGTCAAGTGCGCTGGCGCTGTCGTCCAAAATAAGTATAGGCGAATTTTTGATTAACGCACGCGCGATTGTAATACGCTGTTTTTGACCGCCCGAAAGATTATTACCGCCTTGTGAAACGAATGTATCAAAACCTTTTTCAAGTCTGTCGATAAATTCGGTTGCTTGTGCCGTATCAGCCGCACGACGCATTTCTTCCAACGTTGCGTCTGCCTTTGCCATATGAAGATTGTCCGCTATTGTACCAGAGAAAAGTGCCGCTCTCTGCTGTACAACCGCAACAGTCTTTCTAAGCGTGTCTTCATCGTATTTCTTTATATCCACTCCGTCAATAAGCACTTCACCCTTTGTTGCGTCATAAAAACGCGGTATAAGACTTATAAGCGTACTCTTACCCGAACCTGTACCGCCGATAATACCGATTGTTTCGCCTTTTTTTATCGTCAAATTAATATTATCGACAGACGGTACTTTACTGCCTGTATATGTCAATGATACGTTTTTAAATTCAACCGCATTTTCACCGTTTTGAGTAGTATTCTTTTCGCCGTATTCAATAAGCGGCTCTGTTTCAAGAACTTCCCCCACACGCAAAGCCGATGCATATGCCTTTGTGTACAATACAACAAGGTTTGCAACGACTATCATAGCGTTTAGAATTTGCGTAATGTAGTTGATAAACGCAATAACTTCACCCTGTGAAAGATGACCTGTATTTACACGAATACCGCCGAAATAAATAACCGCAATAGCCGCAAGATTCATTATAATAGTAGTAAGCGGATTGGTAAGTGCGGCAATTTTACCGACTCTTATAGCCGTATTTGCGTAATCTGTATTTCTGTCGTTAAATCTTTCCTTTTCACGTTTTACGCCGGCAAACGCACGAATTACACGCACACCGGAAAGATTTTCACGAAGTACCAAAGTAAGCGAATCAAGCTTTTTCTGAACAGATTTATAAAGCGGTACTGCCTTGAACATTACAAGGAAAAGTACGAGTATAAACAGCGGTATGACAATCATAAATATAATCGACAGCTTTAAGTCAATCATAATCGCCATAACAAGTCCGCCGACGCACAGAAACGGCGCACGGATTACAAGACGTATAAGCATTGCAACCGCCGATTGAAGTTGAGTAACATCACCCGTAATTCTGTTTATAAGTGACGGTGTACCAAACTTGTCAAGTTGTGCGAATGACAGTGTACCGATTTTTTTGAACATCGCATTACGCACATCTGTACCGAATCCCTGTGACGCGATAGACGCACTGTACTGGCATATAAACGCAAATATTACGCCAAATGTTGCAATGACAAGCATTAATATACCCATTTTAATAATATAACTTCTGTTACCCATGTTGACTCCGTTATCAATCAGCAAAGCCATAAGAGTCGGAATTAGCAACTCCAACACCGCCTCGGACAATTTAAAAAACGGTCCGACTGTAAGCTGAAGCCTGTACGGTTTCAGAAACGGAAATAGTTTTTTCAATATATAACACCTCTTTTGTAAAAAATCAATATCCTTTTTATTTTATCACTTTTTCTAAAAATATTCAATGAAAAATGTGCATTAATATTAATATTTTCACTCGCCTACATTCGTAATATGTAACGGACGTATCTTTATATATCGGTATGACGACAGCGGTCTGCAATCCGCATCATACGAATGTGCCGCAACAAGAATTGACTGCGGTGTTCTGTTTCCTGCGTCAACCACAACCGGAGAATGGTCAAATCTTTCTTTGTCGGTAAATTGCAGCTGAATAATGTCGCCGTTTTGAATTTGTGATAAATCGGTTAATATTGCTCTCGGTCCTGCACCGCGGTTGGTGGTTAAAAATCTGTATAATTCGTCAACTCCTGTCCATGCCGGCGCTCTGTTGTTTACAGAAATGTAGTACCAACCGTATGTCGGCGTGTAGTTCATAACACCGCTGCCGGCATATATGCACTGTGACGCAAAGTTTGTACAATCACCGCCCAAATCAGAAAAATCATAGTATTTCGGATTTCTTCCGTATGCCCACTTTTTCGCATATGCAACCGCATTCTCTCTGTTATATTCCATAAATATCATTCCTTTCTTTTTTATATTAATATAATATGGAATATAGGCGGTTTTGTTAATGGGTGATAAATACCACCACTCCGTCACTTCGTGCCACCTCTCCTCAAGGAGAGGCTTTTTAGGCTCCCTTTGAGGGGAGCTGTCAACGCAGTTGACTGAGGGGTGCCAAAACGATAATATTACGTCGAGGCGACCATTGGTCGCCCGAATAAATAAAATTTTGTTAATACGGAACAGCTCCCCGACATCCCTTTTCGCCCTACTATGTATCGCCTTATTGGGCGACCGATGATCGCCCCTACGAACAATTCCACATTCCCCTACACCTTTCGTAAAGGACGACGCCCCGACATCCCTTTTCACCCTACTATGTATCGCCTTATCGGGCGACCGATGATCGCCCCTACGAACAATTCCACATTCCCTTGCATCTTTCGTAAAGGACAGTTCCCCGACGTCCCACATATTTTTATAAAATCCCAACAAAAATATTTTTCAGTATTGAAAAATGCTTTATATTGGTATATAATAAAATTAAATAAATATAGGGAGGAATCGCTAATGAAAATATTGGTAACAGGCGGTGCAGGATACATAGGCAGCCACACTTGTGTCGAACTTTTAAATGCAGGTTATGAAATTGTCGTACTTGACAATCTTTACAACGCAAGTGAAAAATGCCTTGACGCAGTAAAAAAACTTACAGGAAAGGATTTTCCGTTCTACAAAGTAGACTTGCTTGACAAAGAGGCAACAGAAAAGGTATTTGCAGAAAATAAAATCGACGCAGTTATTCACTTTGCCGGTCTAAAGGCAGTCGGCGAATCTACAAGAATACCGCTTACATATTATGATAACAACATCACAGGTACACTTCACCTTATGCAGGCTATGGAAAAATACGACTGCAACAACATCGTATTCTCATCATCAGCTACTGTTTACGGCGATCCTGAAAGAGTTCCTATTGTTGAAACTGACAACAAGGGCGACAAAATTCTTACAACAAATCCTTACGGAACAACAAAACTATTTATCGAAAGAATTATGACAGACGCTCAAAAAGCTAATCCAAAGCTATCTGTAACACTTCTTCGTTACTTCAACCCAATCGGTGCTCACGAAAGCGGTATTATGGGTGAAGACCCTAAGGGTATTCCGAACAACTTACTTCCGTACATTGCACAAGTTGCAGTAGGTAAGCTTGAAAAAGTTCATGTCTTCGGTAACGATTACCCTACTCCTGACGGTACAGGCGTTCGTGACTATATCCACGTTGTTGACCTTGCAATCGGTCACGTTAAGGCTATTGAACATTGTTCAGACAAGGAAGGCGTACACATCTACAACCTTGGTACAGGTAACGGTTACAGCGTTCTTGACATTGTTAAGGCATTCTCAAAGGCTTGTGGTAAGGAAATTCCTTATCAAATCGACCCAAGAAGACCGGGCGACATTGCCGAATGTTACGCAGATCCTGCAAAAGCAAAGGCTGAACTTGGCTGGGAGGCTAAGAGAGGTATTGACGAAATGTGTGCTGACAGCTGGAGATGGCAGTCAACTCACCCTGACGGTTTCGGTGAATAATTGATTTTAAGAGTTGTTTTAGATTTATTCCAAAACAACTCTTTTATTTTCAGTCAAAGAAAGGACAAATAATGGAGCTTACAAAAGAAATATGGACGCAATCAGATTATGACGAATTTGCGGAATACTTAAAAACACTGGCTGACGAAAAATACAAGAAATTCAGTGACTCGCTTGTTCCCGGCGAAACGCAATCTATCGGTATTCGTGTACCCATCTTGCGTCAAATGGCTAAAGCTATTTCAAAAGGTGACTACGCGTCATTCCTTAATTGCAAAAACAACGCATACCGTGAAGAAATTATGATTAAAGGCTTGGTTATGTCGCTCATAAAATGCGACTATCACGAAATGCTCGGCTATATCAAGCAATATGTTGCTCAAATCACAAATTGGGAAACTTGCGACATTGTTTCATTTAAAGGATTGAAGAAACATTTAGATGAATTTTTAAATGACGTTGAATATTTTATCTACAACGAAAATCCCTGGATTGTGCGTTTCGGTTTTAATTGCCTTATGGAATTTTATTTGACCGATGAATATATCGACAAAGTTCTGTCATACGTCAACTCGGTAAATTCAGATTTCTACTATGTTCAAATGATGCAAGGATGGCTCGTTGCAACAGCCGCCGCAAAGTGCAGAGATAAAACAATGAAATTTCTTGAAAGCAACGATTTAAACGCAACCACTCAAAATATGGCGGTACGAAAAATTCGTGAATCGTTAAGAATATCAAAAGAAGATAAAGAACTTGTTTTACAGTTCAAAAAATAACAGTAGGGTGCTTGCCATACTGTTATTTTTTATCTTCTCTGTTAGCTTTCTTTTTTTCGGTTGTCTTCCCAACCGAGATATGTCGCCTCAAGACGGTATATCGGCATACCCTGTTCAGAGAAGCGTTGTTCATATTCAGTCATAACGTTGCCCTCAAACTTTGAATTATGCAAATCAAGACTGATATTTTCAAGCTTGAAATTTTCCTCCGCAAATGAGTTAAGCGAAAAATCAAACAAAGCCTTATTATCGGTTTTAAACCAAATATAATCGCCCTGTTTAAGCACGGCTTTATATCTGTCAAGAAAACGCTTATGAGTAAGTCTGCGTTTTGCCTGTTTGTTTTTCTTCCAAGGGTCAGAAAAATTGAGATAAATACGTCTTATCTCGCCAAATTCAAATATATCTTCAATTTTTTCCGCATCCATATCCATAAACAAAACGTTTGTAAGTTCAGCTGCCACAGTTTTTTCCATAGCCATAACTATAACGTCCTCAACCTTTTCAATCGCAATAAAATTCACATCAGGGTACATTTTCGCCATACCGACAATAAAATTACCCTTACCGCAACCGATTTCAATATGAATAGGATTATCGTTACCGAAACGTTCCGCCCATTTCCCCTTATATTTTTCAGGTTCTTTTATCCAAATATCACTGCAACGTTCCATTCTTGCGTCACAATTTTTCTTTTTTCTCATTCTCATATTATTTTTACCTCAAACACAAATTTCTCATTTATTATACTATAACAATAATTTTTTTACAATATATTTCTCAAATATTTTAAAAACCACAAAAAAATCGGACGCATATGCGTCCGATTTTAATATTGTTTTATGATTTATTTAATTAAATCCCAAAGCATTGAAAGCATTGTAGCAGCTTGTGCTCTTGTTGCATTAGCCTTTGGTTGGAATGAACCGTCATCCATACCGTTGATAATACCCAAACCAACTGCATTGTTTACATCTTCAACAGCCCATGCTGCGATGTCTGCTGCGTCTGTAAATTTCTTATCGGCAGCCTTAGCCTCAACATTCTTATATGCGGCAGCCTTAGCAACCATTGAGGCCATTTCTTCTCTTGAAATTTCCTTATCGAAATCTTCAACAGTGAACGGAATATCTTCTGCAATTAGGTTAGCATTTTGAGCGGCTTTTACGAATGGCATTGCCCAGTGTTCGCTTGCCAATGATGAATCTGTATCAATCTTTAGAGCGTTTACGATAAGTGTTGCAAACTGACCCTTTGTTACAGTTCCGTCAGGAGCGAAGTGTGTATCGTCCATACCGTTGATAACGCCTGCTTTATACATCTTATCGATGTATGTCTTACCCCAGTGACCTACAACGTCAACGAACGGTGAATCTGTTGATGGTGTTGAACCTGCAACAGGTAGAGCAGATTCGTCAAATGCCTTTGCCTTGTATGAATTTGAAACAAGTTTAACATTTGCATCCGGTTGAGTTGTGTACTGTGAATTAGCAATATGGTCGTTCATATACCAGCTGATATGCGGTGGTTGGTTGTAACAGTTTGTATCTGTTGCTGATGAGTTTCTGTAAATATCATCATGTGCAAGTGTATAGAAGTTATAATTTGTTGCATATGGTGTTTCATATAGTCTTAGAGAATATTGATATACAGTCTTATCTAATTCAACTTCAACGTCCTTATCAAAGTTACCCTTGATTGTTGTCTTTTCTTTCTTTGTGTCTTGACCTGTAATTGCGTAAGAAACAATTTCTTCTCTCCAGTCACCTAACAAGTCAGCTTGTAGGTTCGGATTACCCTTTGTTGAGTTGATTGAGTGTGAACCCTCACCCTCGAAAATCTTATCGAATGTCTTTGTATCGTCATTCCACTTTGTTACAGTAATTTCTTTACCTGCACCGTTGTGGTCTTGAAGTTCATCCTGCAAGTCGCCTGTCCAATAAATTCTGCCGTTCATAGCAGCCTTTAGATCAGGAAGTTCGTTACCGTTGCTGTCCCAGTAACCTGATGAACCTGCACCCCACATAGCGTACCAAGAATCGCCGTAACCGATATTGGCAATCATAGCACGACCTGTATCTTTGATACCGTTGTGGATCTGATAGAATTCACCTGTCTTAGCGTTTTGAAGTGAAATACCCCATTGATGACGATCATTAGGAGCGCCTTGAGCAGCAGCTGCAGCCGAATTTTTAAATATTGTATTAGATGTGATGTATGGAGAAAGTTGTGGACCTTTCAAATCAAACACTTCACTGTCTGCACTGTAATCTTCATAAGCTTTTAACCATTCAAGACCTTCTTTAGTCGGGTCGAAGTCACCAAGGTGCATAGCATCACCGTGCTCTTGATATGTACACCATAGAATTGAACCGTCATTATCCCATGTCAAAGCGCCGTAGAAGATTTCGTCCTTACCGTCGCCGTCAACGTCACCTGCTTCAATTTGGTGGTTACCTTGACCGATATAGCCGTTATTCTTTGATTCGGCTGTATCGAATGACCATTCCATCTTTAGCTTACCATTCTTAAAGCTGTATGCAGCGGCACCTGTACGACCATTAGGATTTGAGATACCCTTACCGAAGTAATAACCTCTTGCAAATACAGCAGACGGTGACTGACCGTCAATATAAGCTATTGTACTGTTATATCTTTCCGAACGGTTACCGAAGTCATCACCGAATGTTAATGATGCAGCATTTGAACCGACAGTATTATTTGGGAAATAATCTATTGTGTCAAGAGCCTTACCTGTTTCACCGTCGAAACACGTTACATAAAGCGGACCTTGTAAGTTTTTACCGCCGTTTAGGGCAGCCCAGCTGTTTTCGTATGTTTCACCCTTTGATGCGTCACCGATTACATTACCCTGACCGTCAACAGTACCGTCAGCAGTTCTTACCATAACTTCTGCTCTGCCGTCACCGTCAAAATCGGCTACGTTAAGCTGAGTATCGTGTTGTCCTGCACGGATATTGTAACCCATGTCAATTCTCCAAAGCTGAGTACCGTCAAGCTTGTAAGCGTCCATAAAGACCTTACCGGTTCTACCGCCTGTAGCGGCATCCTTAGCATCTGAAGGGCTCCATAGCATTACGATTTCATATTGTCCGTCACCGTCAAGGTCACCGTATGATGAATCACCCGGTGTATATGAACCGTAGTATATGCCGTTTCTGTCTTGTAACATAACGTCACTTTCAGGAGTTTTACCCAAAGGAATATCAAGGTATCCGTTCTCCCATACGCCTACACTGTCTGACATTTCGCCGTTTGCAACTACTGTATACTTATCGTTTACAGTACCTGACGCGTCAACAAAGTTTGTAACCGCACCTTCGTTAATCTTTTCTTGGTTTCTGTAAAGAGTAAATGTAGTGTCAGCAGGCTCTGTTGCCAATCTTCTCCATGAAATAAGTACACCGTCGTCAGTCTTTGTCGCAACGACACCTCTATCAAGGTTTTCCATGTTTCTTGTGATTGCACTGCCGGCAAATGCACTTGCACTTGTCATAGGAGCAACTACTCCTACTGCCGCAACCTGAGCAAGAACCAAAGAAAATGCACCTAATTTTCTTAGTTTTTTCTTTGAATTTTTAAGCATTTAGTTATCCTCCCTCTTTTATATATACTTTACCTATCCATTAAAGCATAATAATCATTATCTATATAATATCATATTTCACAAACTTTTTAAAGTGTTTTTCATAAATTCAATGTGTAATTTACAGTGTTTTTTGTTCAAAATGCGATTGAGGATTTTTGTTTATATAAGTGCAGAACACAAACGAAATGCCGTTTTCAACGCGTTTTTCGGACACGTTACCGAGCTCCCACACCTCATTTTTATCAAGATTGTCGATAAAGACATCCGCATTGCCGTCGGAAAACACCTTTGTTATATATGCACTGTCACAGTACGGCAAAAGCTGTCTGTAAACCTCTCCGCCGCCTATGACAAAAGTATCGTCACCGCCGTATTTTCCGATAATCGTTTTTATATCGTGAACAATCTCCGTGCCGTCACACTTAAAATTTTTATCGGTTGTAAGTACAACGTTTTTTCGATTTTTAAGCGGTTTTGCGTTAGGGAAGCTCTCCAACGTCTTTCTGCCCATAACAACCGTCTTACCCATTGTTTTCTCTTTAAAAAATTCCATATCCTCTGATATGCGGAACAGCAAATTCATACCTTTGCCAATGCCCCACTTTTCATCAACCGCCGCAATTATTTTCATTCTGTTTCATCAGGAAATATCAATTCCTGTGCATACGGAAGTGTTCTCGCCCAATCGATGAATGACTTTGACCATTCTGTCAATTTGTGAAATCTTCTCTGGCCTTTTGAACACATCGCCAAAAGATTTTCGTATGTCATTGTAACGGTTCTTGTCTGCTGCCACGCTGACGGCAACCATCTGATAAGTTCTTTCCAATATGCCTTATCCTTTGTTTCAAGATACTTTACACGCATACTTTCCAAAAATTCTATATGCTTGTCTATCACATCACCAAGTTTTGTGCCGTCATAATCAAGATCTGAATTGTAATCGTCAATTTCAAAACACTCGGCAGTAATAGGTGTTGACGCAAGTTTGTGCATTGTCGATGTGCTGTTTGCGGTTGTACCAACCTTATACGTATCAAATTCTTTCCACCAATAAAGCGGACCTGTTATATCAACCGACACAAAAATCTGACGCATAAATTTTCTGTGTTCACTGCCCGATTTTATAAGTCTTTGCGCCAAATCCAAATCGTTTTCACCAATTACGACTTTTCCATTCTCCTCAACCGTATCGTTTTTATGCCATGATTCAAGAGGGTTTCTCATACCTTTAAGCGCACGTTTAAAGCCGTAAACCTCTGTATTTTCAAATTTCATTTAGTTACCTCTTTTCATTTCGATATACTCGTCAAATGTACACATTCTGTCCACGATTGTGCCGTCCTCACGAATATCAATAATTCTGTTTGCAACGGTATTCACAAATTCGTGGTCGTGTGACGCAAATATAACGTTTCCCTTGAATGCTTTCAAGCCGTTGTTTACCGCAGTGATTGACTCAAGGTCAAGGTGGTTTGTAGGCTGGTCAAGTATAAGTATGTTTGATCCGTACAACATCATTCTTGAAAGCATACATCTGACTTTCTCACCACCGGAAAGCACGTTTACCTGTTTAAACACATCATCGCCCGAGAATAACATTCTTCCCAAAAATCCTCTTATATACGATTCGTTTTGAGTTTCAAAGCCTGCCGCACTGTATTGTCTTAGCCAATCCACAAGATTTAGTTCACAGCCGTCAAAATACTTAGAGTTATCTTTAGGAAAATAACTTCTTGACGTACTTACGCCCCACTTAACAGTGCCCTCGTCCGGCTCATCTTCACCGGCAAGTATTTGCATAAGTGCAGTGATTGCAATTTCGTTTTCACCTATTATGGCAATCTTATCGTCATGATTTAGTGTGAATGATATATTATTAAGAAGTTTTTCACCGTTTACAGTCTTTGAAAGTCCGTCAACAGTAAGCAAATCGCGTCCCGCTTCTCTGTCCATATCAAAGCCGACAAACGGATAACGTCTTGATGACGCAGGCAATTCTTCAACTGTAAGTTTATCAAGCATTTTCTTACGGCTTGTAGCCTGTTTTGATTTCGACTTATTCGCAGAGAACCGCTGAATAAAAGTCTGCAATTCTTTAATTTTTTCTTCAGCTTTTTTATTTTGTTGCTTGATAAGTCTTTCCATCATCTGACTTGACTCGTACCAGAACTCATAGTTACCGACATACATCTTAACCTTTGAATAGTCAATATCAACGATATGCGTACACACAACATTAAGGAAATATCTGTCGTGCGATACAACTATGACTGTACCCTCGTAATCAAGCAAGAAATCTTCAAGCCATTCAATAGCCTGCAAGTCAAGGTGGTTTGTAGGCTCGTCAAGAAGAATAATGTCGGGGTCACCAAAAAGTGCCTGTGCCAAAAGGACTTTAACCTTTTCGTTACCGCCAAGGTCAGCCATCTGCGAATACATAATACTTTCGTCAAGTCCAAGACCCTGCATTAACTTTGACGCATTGGAATCAGCCTCCCAACCGTCCATTTCCGCAAATTCCGCCTCAAGTTCAGCCGCTTTTATACCGTCCTCGTCCGAGAAATCTTCTTTTTCATACAACGCGTCTTTTTCTTTCATAATATCATAAAGACGCTTGTTACCCATAATAATCGTATCAAGTACAGTGTACTCGTCATATGCAAAGTGATCCTGTTTCAAAACCGACATACGACAATTTGGGTCGATAGACACTTCACCGGTTGTCGAATCAAGTTCACCCGAAAGAATTTTAAGAAAAGTCGATTTTCCCGCACCGTTTGCACCGATTACTCCGTAGCAGTTGCCCGGTGTGAATTTTAAATTAACGTCTGAAAACAGATTTTGTCCGCTGAAATTCAGACTTACGTTTGTTACTGTAATCATTAAATATTTCTCCTAATTTTTATTGTTGATTTTATTTTTCAATTATACTATAATAATGTTATGAATGCAAGTATATTATAGGAGGAAATCAGAATGTTAAATATAGGTTGTCACTTGTCAGCCGCAAAAGGCTATATGAATATGGGTAAAGAGGCAAAGAGCATTGACGCAAATACTTTTCAATTTTTCACGCGTAATCCACGCGGAGGTAAAGCGAAAGCTATTGACGAACAAGACGTAAAAACCTTCCTTGAATTTATGAAAGAAAATAATTTTTCGCAAATTCTCGCTCACGCACCGTATACGCTTAATGCGTGTTCCAATAAAGAAGAAACTCGCGAATTTGCCTTAAATACAATGGCTGACGATTTAAGACGTATGGAGTATACACCAAACCAGCTGTACAACTTCCACCCGGGCAGTCACGTCGGACAAGGCGTTGAAATCGGAATTGATTTTATCGTAAAGCAGCTTAATACTGTACTTACACCCGATATGACAACGACAGTTTTGCTTGAAACAATGGCAGGTAAAGGTACAGAAATAGGTCGCAGTTTTGAAGAATTGAAAGAAATTCTTGACGGTGTTAAACTTGATAATAAAATGGGCGTGTGTATGGATACTTGCCATATTTATGACGGTGGATATGATATTGTTAATGACCTTGACGGTGTTCTTGATGAATTTGACAGAATTATCGGTCTTGACAGATTAAAAGCAATTCATATGAATGACAGTAAAAACCCTTTTGAAAGTCATAAAGACAGACACGAAAAAATCGGCGAAGGCAGTATCGGTTTTGATACTATGGTTAAGATTATCAATCACCCTAAATTACAGGGTATTCCGATTTTGCTTGAAACACCAAATGAGCTTGACGGTTATAAAAAAGAAATTCATATGCTTCGAGAAGCATATACTATATAAAACAGAATACTAAATTAAATACAAAACCCAAGAAAAGATGAGGACGTCAGCCCTCATCTTTTTTTTGGTTTTCTTCATCTTCTTCAAATCCTGTTCTTAACTTAGGGATAATCTGACTGCGTCCGCCTCTGCCGTTTGTATTATGTTTTCTTTCCACACTTTCAACCAAATCAGTATCTATGTTTTTCAACGCAAAATCTATACATTGATTTATAAATTCATTTCGGCTTATATCAATTTCAATAGCCCAACTGTTGATTTCTTCTAACATTCTACTATCCAATCTAAGTGAAATAACTTCTTTTTCAGGTTTTTTAGGTTCAAATTTTTTCAAAGCGATTCCTCCTCTTGACACAATTATATATTCTATGCTAAAATAATCCTATATTCTTATATTGAATACATATAAGAATACTATTTAATTATATATTTTAATATCATAAAAATAATACTATATGTAGTAGGAGGAAGATTACAATGGAAAATCAAACAGAAAACACAAATGTAACAACTGAAAACAAACCGCAGTCCGAGCCGTTGCATAAATCATTTTGCAGAGAGTGCGGCACAATGATTAGTGAAAAAGCGGATATATGCCCTAACTGCGGCGCCGCACAGCACAGAGTCAGTGTAATAAACGACACCCCGTCAGCAGGACTTAAGGTACTGTCATTCTTTATCCCTCTTGCCGGATTGATTTTATTCGTTGTACAAAGCAAGGATACCCCTATCTCTGCCAAAGAATATGGCAAATGGGCTTTAATCGGTTTTTGTACTGGTATAGTTTTAAGTATAGTGTGGTACTTTGTAGTATTGGCATCTGTTTCAAGTATGTTCAAAGCATTTATTTAATATTCAAATTTGTAGTTACTACTTTGTCAGCCCACAGACAAAGTCAGCTACATTTTTCACTAACTATGTGGGCAGAAAGGCTATGGAATTTATTATGAAGAAATTTTTAGTAACAGTATTGTCAGTGGCTTTGTTGTTGTCTACAACCGCCTGTGGAACAAATTCAGAACTCGAAGAATTAAAGCAAGAAAATGAACAACTTAAGGCTCAATTAGAAGAAAGTAGCGAATCTACTGAAAAACCAACAGAAAAGCCAACAGAAAAACCGACTGAAAAACCAAAAGAAAAGGCCGAAGAACAAAAAACATCAGATACCCAAGCCAATTCCAACACCTCTTACGAGCTTACCGCCGGAAATTATGAAGTACCGGCTGATGTACTCGCCGGTAAATATGACATTGTAGCTGTAAGCGGTCATGGTAATTTCAAAAAGAAAGGAAATGATGGATATTACGACCTAAGTGAAATTCTTGGAGTTGATAATGACACATTCTATATTAAAGATTATAAAAATGCCAAATTTGTTGAGGGAGACATAATCGAAATCAGCGGAACTCTTAAAACACAATTAATCCCTAAGAACTAATTTTTGAATGGAGATTTTGCATATGAAAAAATTACTGACAATCATATTGTCTGCAACCTTGATATTATCCACAACTGCATGTGGATTAAATCCTGAGGTTGAGGCATTAAAAAAAGAAAACGAAAAGCTCAAAGCACAGTTAGAAAGTGCCGAAAAAAAGGACACTCCAAAACCCACACAAAATCCGACACCAAATCCAACAGAAAATCAATCTGCTGACAATAATTCTACATATGAACTTACCGCCGGCGATTATGAAATTCCAGGCGATATTCCGGCTGGCAAATATGACATTATAGCTATAAGCGGAGAAGGCGAATTTATACTTGATGGGAACGACAATTTTATAGACGAAAGAATGAGTCCAAACGTCGAAGAAAATTCATATGCCATCAAAGAACGTAAGAACGCATCATTAAAAGACGGCAATTCTATAACTATAAATTATACCCTCAAAGTTCAATTAGTTCCAAAAAATCAATAAACACAAAAAAATCCCATTTTGATGTTAAATCAAAGCGGGATTTTTATTTACACATTATTCCAAAATATACACTACACAACTTCTTCTGCCAAAATTGTTGGCATTAGAATTGTAGCATAAATCAATCTTGTTACCCTTAATTGCACCGCCGGTATCTTCGGCACTTGCAACGCCGTATGACCATGAGCCGTCGGCTGATGTTACATACACTTTTGAGCCAAGCGGAACTACGCTCGGGTCAACTGCAACTATACCATATCCAAGCGGATTGCCCATTGCCGAAACTGTATAACCGCCGTTTTCTGACGGAGAAGTTGAATAAGCAGTAGCAGTCATTGTGATTTTCTTCTTATATTTATATCCGTTTACAGTACCGCCGTTATCGCTTACTGTCGACTTTGTCGCAAAGGTGTCCTTAACGGTTGTATTCTTAGGTGCAGGTGTAGGTTCCATTGTACCTTTTGCAATAACCTTGTTACGCATTTCAGTTGTAACTTGTTCGTCTATCACCTCTCTTGTCGCCTCTTGACCATCTTGGTATGTAACCTTGTAAGTGATTGTTTTCACACCGTCTTGTCCTTCGTCAACGACTTTTTCCTGTCCCTTGATCAAAGTCGCATCATCAACATATTCAACACCTTTAGGAATTACTTCCGTTTCGGTTTCGTCTGTATGGCTCACCGATACAAGCTGGATTGTGTCACTGCTTGCAACAGTGTCGCCGTTGGCTGAAATTTGGTCATATTCACCCGGAATATATCCTGCCTCAACAAGTGCGTCCTTAACGTCCGCCTTTGTTACTGTTACAACTTCTTCCGATTCACCGACTTTAATTGTAACACGCTTACCACGCTTGATAACAATATTTTCATTATCCTCAACAGGCTTTTCTGTTGAAACATTAATCTTATCGGTATCCGAAACATTCACGCCATGTTCTTCAAGAGCACCCTCAACGCTTTCACTTCTTGTCTTTACAGTTTTTGTTTCATTTGTTCCCGCAAATTCGTTTATTTCCGTAATTGTGATTTCCTTCGCCGATGCGCTGTATACAGTACCGAATATTACCGTCATCATTGCCACAAGCGTAATAATTGCAATCGTACATCTTCTGTGCTTTGCTTTCAATTTTGCTTTTTTCTTTTCTTCGCGTTTTTCACGCAAATTCATTATCATTTCTTGTTTTGTCATCTCTTGTGTAGTCATAAAAGTTAAACCCCTTTCATTACTTGTCCCATAGTATACTACAAAATTGTTACATTGTCAAGCTTTTTATTACATTTTTATTACAAAATAATTTCAAATATTGCAATATGAATAAATATATTACTCGACTTTTCCCATATATTACTATTTATATGCACGATATTTACATATTATTACATTTATTTTTGATTAATGTTACAAAAATAAAGCAGGTATATACTTTTTCATAGTCGGAAATAATGGAAATAAAACAAATTGAAATGATTGGAGATTAGTAATGAAAGAATTGACAAAGAAAGTAGTTATTTTAAATAATTTTTCATCACCGTATGTGAGCCAAGCAATAATAATTCTCAAAGACTATAATCCAAAACTTGAAAGCAGAGCAATAGCGGACGCGGAAACAATAGTCAGTCGCTACATCGAACGAATACAAAAAAACGGACAACCAACAAAGGCTGTCCGCTCGAAATCTAAAATATTAAAAATATTGATTTGCTTAATTTTGATTGCGTCAATATGTTTTGCAATCAAATATCTTTCTTAAATTATTTGAAATTGCTGTCCATATAGTCAATGTATTCAGTATATTTTTGAGCTGTTGATGTCATCGAAGAATATGAGAAATCATAATATACCGCAATTCCGTTTTTCAATACGCATTTTCTGTGGTAAACAGTATCATCTGTTGTCACAGTAACTGCATACCAATCGTCACCGGCACGAGAATATGAAACTTCGCCGCCCGTTTGACGTGCATAGTCACGCATAAGGTCAGACGGAGCACCGCTCTTTCCCTCTTGCGAAACAGTCATAGTTGCACCGCCAAGTGCGTCAGTTAAGTTAAGTTTTTGATTGCCTGTTGTCGGATTTGAATTAAAAGTAGACGGATAAACGCACGTTACACCGCTTATTGTCATTTTTGAATAACCGTTTTTGCTTGCTGAATTTGACGGCGATGATGTTGATGATACGTTGTTTGCTGTATCTGTCGGCGTATTCGTTGCACTTGCAGGCGAATTTGTTGAAGTAGGAGCAGTGCCTAATCCGTTATCGCTCGGAGCCATCATATTATAGCCGATAATCGCACTTACTATTGCGATAAGCAGTGCTACGATTATGAAAATCATAACACTTCCCTTACTTTTTCTACGTTTTTTATTACGGGCTTGTTTTGCCTCTTTTTCCTGTAAACGACGTTTACGATTAAGACGTTCAGCCTTCAGTTCCTCGATTTCTTTGCGTTTTGTAGTTTGGCTGTTCTGGTTGTTTTTTCTTACTGATTGACCACATCTGTCACAAAAACGTGTTCCCTCTTTCAGTTGTCTGCCACAATTTTTGCAGTACATAAAACCCCTCCGAAATTACTTTTTTGCTATCTAAACTATTATACTATATATTGTATATAAATGCAAGTAATTTTCGTAATTTTATTACATATAGATTACACATTAAACGCAAAATACGAAATATTTTTGAAATATTTGTTATTTAAACGCAAAATTCCATATTTTTATTATAAGAAATTATCATATCATTTACATTTATCGACAAATTCTTCCCTCTATGATATAATAATATTCTGAAATGGTTGCAAACCATGCTGACACCACCTTAAAGGGGGTGTGCATATGAGTGAAGCTATTGTTTATTTAACTTTGGTTTTACTGCTTTGTATAGTGATAATAAAAAAATAGTTACCTATCGACCAAATAGATAACTATTTCGTAGAAAGTATTTCTTCCTACAACATATCAACTGCAGCATGGTTTGTTTACCATTTCTTTTATTATATTATCACACAACGCTAAATTTGTCAAGCAAAAAGAACGGTCATACGACCGTTCTTTTATTGCTTTATAAATTATTCAGTTGCAGATGTTGTTGCATCACTTTCTGATACCTTGATATTATCAAGCATTGCACAATGGCTGTTGTTTATATAACCAAAAATATCAATTTGTGTTGCTTTTAAGTTTTCTGTTGTTGCATCAACAAAAGCCACATCTGTTGCTTTTGCTATTTCTGCACCATCTGCTTTATTTGTGATAGTATAGCTTACTTTCTTTGTTGATTGATTAACAACTACATTGACATGCATCCATTTATTTGTATAGTCACCTATAGCTTTAGAGCTGTCACCTTGAACTAATGCATTAGTTTTATTCGATCCTAAATTAAATATAGCACCTGTTGAATTGTAAGTAACTTTTGTACTACCACCAGTAGTTCCTCTTGTTGTTGCATCACCAATGCTCAATATTGCTCTACCACCGTTTGTATTATAATAATCAAAATCAAATGTTACTATATCTTTTGTTACTGTATCTGGTAATGCATAATGTGCAAATGAATATCCATTACCTGCATTACCTGCACAAGTGAATCCGACAACTTTTGAATTTAATGTAGCATCATCTTCAATTTTTACTGTAATTCTTGAATCTGCTTTGAATAATGGCTTTTCATCTTCAAACTTTTCATATACATTATATGATGCGTCTTTCTTGACAACAATTACAACTTTATTTTCTCCTGCTGCCAAAGTAATTTTATCAGTACCACCTGATACATAACTATATACATCATATAGTCCTGTGTCTGAATTTGTTACTACTCTTTCTGAAAGATATGATTCAGGAACAGTAACTTCATCTGCTTCAAATTTGTTATCGTCTTCAGTATATACGTCAACAGTTTCAACTACACCTGTTGTTTCATCACCTGTTGTATATATTGCCTTTAAAGTACCTTTGCTCTTTGCAACAACTTCAAAGTCTGCTGTTGCAGATATTTCTGTATCAGCGATTGTAGCCTGTACTTTGTATTTTCCGCCTATAACTCCGTTTGTTACTGATACAACACCATTTTCTACTGCAATATTAGCCGGTGTATCAACAACAGTCCAATTTACAGTCTTGCCTGTCATTACACGACCATCTTGGTCTTTAACTGTTGCTGTAAATGTAATAGGGCTTCCAACTACAACAATGTTATTTTCAGGAGACGTAATTTCAACTTTCTTTGCTTCATTTGCAACTACAGCAACATTTTCTGCTACAGCTGAATCTGCAACTTTTATAGAACCTGTTTTAATTGCATAATCAGCACTTGTTACTGTATATGTGTAATCACCTGATGGTAGAGCAACTTTTGCTACACCATCAGTATCAGTTGTTTCTGTTGCTACAACTGCATCGCCATTCTTAATTTCAACAGTTGCTTTTTCAACTTTTGTTTCGCCACTTGCAACATTAAAAGTTACCGCTTGACCTATTGTAAGAACTAACTTTGGAGCTTTCTTAACAACCTGTGTTCTTGCTGTTCCTACAGCTAATTCTAAAGAAAGTTTATCTGTTGTTGCAGACTTTACTAATGATGTAACAGGAACATTTGCTGTGGCGAATGCACCATGATCTTCAGTAGAAGCTGTAGTTGCATCCTTTGTTCCTGTCCATACCTTTGTATCTGTCAAACTATCACTTCTTATGCTTTGATAATCCGTATATACCGCTGTTGATGCATCCCAATCATTACTTGAAAGTGCACCTACAAGGAAGTAAGAATCTACCCAACGTTTTTGATTTGCATCATAGCTTGTTGATGCAACATCAAGGTTCAAATTAGCTGAAATAATTCTATCTTTATCTACATCTGATAGACCTGCATATCTAAGAAGTGTTGCTTCATTTGTGCTAAGTGTATCATCTTTACCCTTTGTCCATTGACCTAATTTTAGCAATTCATCACTGCCATGAGCTGTTGTGTCATCACCTTTTACCCATGTTGATGCTTCTGCATCAATGACTTTCATTGTCGGGTCTGCTGCGTATGCAACTGTTACTGTTACAGGGTATGCAGGCATTGTGAACTTGCCTTCTGCTACAGCTACTGTTGTTTCGGCATCGTCTGTCTTTGTTACTGTAATTGTCGGATCAGCAGCAAGGTAACCCAAAGCAGGTGTTTTAGCTGTTATTATAAGTTCTGTACCTTCAGCAACGCTTGACAAGTCTGTTGCGCCTGTTACTGTAGCAGTACCGCCTGTTACTGTAGTAGTTACAGCACTCTTAACTTTAGCAGTTGTTGTTACTGTGAATACACCTGCTAGATTGCCGCTAACTGTAATTTCTTGAGGAGTTACTGTTAAATCTTTGTAATCATCTTTAGCTACAGCTGATACTGTATATGTACCGGCTTTAACACCTGTAAATGTTACAGCTGTATCTTCGATTGTACCTGTAATTGTATTTTCAGCTTCTGCTTTATCTGTAAGAGTTACAGATTTAACACCTGCGTCTACAGTACCTGATACTGCATAAGTAGGAACAGGTGTAGCTGTCGGAGCCGGTGTATCTGTCGGAGCAGCTGTTTCTGCCGGAGCTTCTGTCGGCTCAACTGTCGGAGCACCTGTTTCTGCAGGAGCTTCTGTCGGCTCAGTTGTCGGAGCAACTGTTTCTGCCGGAGCTTCTGTCGGTTCAGCTGTCGGAGCCGGTTTAGCTGTAGCTTGAGCGGCACCGTTCTTTATTGTATAAGCACTTGCAAGCGGTGTCATAGTCTTTAGACTATCCCAAACCATTATCTTATCATTTGTTGTGAATGCATCTAAATCTGTTGCAGGAACTGTATAAGCTGTACCTGCTGTTAGAGCAACATTAACAACTTTCTTAACTGACTCCAATGTATTATCAGTTCTGTATGATGCTTGAACAAGAACTGCATCTGTATCCTTATCTGATGTCAATGTAACTGTATTTGCATTTTCATCAACGCTCATTGTAACCTTTGCAGGTATCGGAGCAGGTGTCGGAGCTGCCTCTGATGTTGGAAGAAGTTTTCTTGGTTGATCAGCTATTCCTGAATATGTTAGCATATTGTCAATTCTTGCAACTGAACCTGTGTAAGAACCACCTTTTTCAGATGTTACTGCTAACAATGGAAGTTCTGAAACTGATGATGCTGTATCGCCTGTTCCAACGTGGTCGCAATCAACTTGTGGTTTTTCTGTGAAATCTTCATCAGCTTTTGCAACCCAAATTCTAAATTTATCGCTTGAAACTATAATTGCAACTTTGTACCATTGATAAGCCTCAACTTGTTGACCGATTGTTATAACATTGCTGCCGCTACCGATTGTGTAGCTTGAGGCTGTGTCATCAGTTGTAAGTACACCCATAACATTGTTGTATGCACCGTTCTTGTCAGTACCAGCTTGGCTGTTATCCTTTAGAATATAAAGTCTACCGGCACCGCCTGCCTTGTTTGAGCAAAGATTAACAGTAAATGTCATTACAGATGATTTTCCGTCTGCTAATGCCAAAGTATTTGCAGCAGAAACTACAGGACCTCTACCGGCACCTGAATAAGGACCACCTGCAAGTGTAAGAACTTTATCGCCAGCTGCCCAATCTTCTACTGAAACAGTTGTTGCTGTATCGCCGCCTGTTCTATTACCCATAGCAATAGATAGACCGTCTACATCTGTAATTGTTGTAGCAGTTTCGCCCATTGCTGTTGATGCAAGTGCTTTGCTGAAAGTATTATTAACTACCGGTGTAACTCCATCTGGAGCTGAAAGGCCAGGAGCCTGTGTCTTAACGTCCGGAACCGGCATAACTGTTGGAACTACAACAGTTGCATCACCTCTAAGACCATCTGTTGTAAGTGTTTCCGGAGCACCTTGGTAAATATGTAAGTTGTCAAGTGCAACTATACCACTACCACCATCACCTCTGTTTGAGCAAACATATATTGAATTAATTTCATTTGTTGAGTTTGTATATTCTACACCGTCAACAAGTTTATTACCTGACTTATCGATTACTGTTACAGTAGTCTTATCATTATTAACTGCAGCTTGTACTCTTACCCATTTAGTATCTGCAACCTCGACTGCACTTTCAGGATAAGCTACTAATTCTGATGTTGAATCATCATTAATTACCCATTTATCTGTAAGATATGGTCTAAGGTCAGTTTCATAGCAGCGTTAGCTACTGACGCACCTGAACCTGAATTATACTTTGTACCTTGTTGTGCATTTACTGTATCTATAATACCTGCACCATCTCTTGTATCCTTAGTGCTTGTATCATTTGTAAATGCAAGTTGGTTTGAGTGCATGATTCTGCTCATACCATTACCACGAGTCATCATTGTATCATACTCAATAGTATATTGACCTGAAATAGTTTGACCCAAAGAATATGTCGACTTACGGTTACCGCCTCCGCTACCTTGGAATTTTAAATATTGGTCAGTTTCACCGTCATCAATGGTAACTGTCGGAACAATGTCACCTTTATCTGTTCCATCCGGAGCAACCCAACCATCTGCTGTTGAGCCATCAAGAGTGACTAAATCTGTTGCCGCGCTTGCTGTTACTGTCAAGCCTGCGAAAGCAGATGCTGACATAGCAGCGGCGCAAAGTAATGAAATTAGTTTTTTACTTTTCATTTCTTCTCTCCCTTTCTTTCCTTAACTTGTTTCCAAGTATTGTTTAATTTAACAGGTACAGGATGTCGATTTGAGTAAATCTGCACAATCCTAACCCATCTATATGGTATATATTGTATCATATTTTTTTTGTATGTGCAATATTATTAAGAAACTTTGAACAAAAATATTGCACAAAAAAGCACATCATTTTTTATATAAAATGCAAAATTCAAGTTGTACATTTTTTATTTTTGTAGATTATTTTTACCAAAAAAAGACCGCTTTCGCGGTCTTTTAAGCGTTATTATTTTATAACTGTGAAATTGCTGATACCGATTGCTCTGTCCTCCGGATTCGGAACTGAGCTTGCTGACGCAAAATCAACACTCGCAATATCTCCTGCATTGTCTGCAAGAGTTGTTGTTGCAGATTTTGTACCGTCTGTTACTGTTACAACCTTTGTTTCAGGATCAACTGTAACAGTTACTGTGGTATATTTATTTTGTTCAACAGCCGCCGCTTCAAGTCCGTCTGTTGCGGTACTTCCGGCATACAAAGCCGCCCATTTATAGGTCATTGAGAATATTGTTGTGCCTGATGAATTCTTGAAGTTAAGAGTTCTAAGCTGACCGCAAGTCTTACTCTTTGACCACACGTGATCAAACTTAACTGTTGTTGTTTTATCAAGGGTTACAGGTGAGCCGAATGTAAATGTCTTTGTCTGTGATGAGCCAGGGAAAACTATTGCTGTTTTACCGCTGATAGTCATAAACTGACCTGTATAATTAGTCGAACCCTCTGCCATATCTTCGTAATATTCATAACCGAATACTGTCAATATTGCTGTCTTTGTTACGCCGTTTAGCGTACCCTTAATTGTAACATTCTTTGTCAATGAATCGCCCATTGAGAAACCGTCACCGATTGTAACAGTACCGTCTGCGGCTATTGTCACACCCGTCTCATCGCAAGACCATGCAACATCTGTATTTGTAACAGCGTCCATAGGTGTTCCTGCCGCGTCTTTGGCATTTTTAATCGAAACAGTCGATGTTGAACCCGATGTTGACTTAACACTTGCAGGTGATAGTGAAAGTTCAAAATCTGTAATATCCGCAACTGTTGGTGCGTTTACAAAATTAGCTACAATTCTTGAGTCACCGCGAAGTCTGAATGTATATTCATCATCCATTGAAAGTGTTGTTCCGCTTTCAGTCTTCCAACCACGGAATACATATCCTTCATTTGCTGTTGCCTTTAATGTTACAACATTGTTTAGAGGAAGTGTTTCCATTGTATACTCACTGTCCGGAATCGGTGTTGCAGTCGGAGCAACTGTCGGAGCAGGTGCCACACTGCTTGCTGTCAACGGAGTCATTTTTTGAAGTGAATCCCAAAGCATTACCTTACTTCCTGTTGTAACTGTGTAATCTTGTACACCTGCTTCTTCAAATGTCACAGGAGTTGTTGTAACCTTTTTAATTGTTCCGTTTTCTGCATATTGTGCCTCAACAAGAACTGCTGTCAAAGCCTTTGTTGCAGTTACAACAGCTTTATCGGCAGTAACAGTCAATGTAACGTCACCGTCTGCCAAAGTATTTACTGTTGCTGTTTCATTATCTTTAGCCTCTGCAGTTGCTGTCGGAGCTGCTGTTGCAGTTGCCTCTGTAGGTTCTGTTGTCGCTGTAGGTTCAGGTGTTGCATATGAAAGTGTAACGCTGCCCTTTGCTGTATCATTACTTCTTACACCAATAGTATAGCTTGGAAGTTTTTGATCCTTTAATTTTGCAACTGAAAGGTTTGCTACTTTATTATCAAATGCAACCTTACTTCCGCCGAATAGGAATTGAGTAATCTTTGACGGTGTAACTGTCAATTCTGTTGTTTGATAATTGTCAAGTGCAATTTCAACAGGGGTTCCGCCGCCTACCGATACAGTCGCTTTACCTAAATCCATATCAAGAATATATTGTACGTTTGTAAGTGCAGTTGCAGATATTGTGCCAACTGTCTCATCTCCGGCAGTTATCACACCGCCCGAACCGATTGTGAACAAGTTAAGGCTTTCTGTACCGCCCAAATGTTTATCGTTATGACCCGTTACAAGATTGAATGTCATACCGCCGCCCGATACATACTGAACATCGGCTGAAACAAGGTATCTGCCTGTTGTACCGATTTCAGTTGAAAGGTCTTTTGAATAGTAGAACGAACCTTGGTTGGCACTGCCGTTCTTAGCACCGTCTGATGTGATTTCAACATATTTTGTTTCATCACTTGTTTGGTTAAGATATGCTGTTATTCCGGCACTGCCGATTTGTGTCCAATCATTAAATTCTTTCAATGATGATGTTTTACCGTCATATGTTGCACCGTAAAATCCGAATTGTTCGTTTCCGTCTTTATCTTCATTCAACAGATACTGTTCTTCTACATCTGTCGGAATATATTCAGCCGAATATTGTACATTTTCAGGGTCAACGGTAAGACCTGTGTCACCGCCGTTGTCCTTAGCTTTCCATACTGTTGCTGTGTATGTATCGCCTTCTTCAAGTTTTACGTCTGTCGTAAAGTGTGTAATTTCCTGTGTACCGTTGCCTGTTGAGTTATCAACCTGGTCTATAGCATAAATCTTACCCTTTTCCTCACCATTCTCGTCTTTAACCGTAATAACGATAATACCGTAAGCACCAAGGTCTATTTTTGCGTCTTGTACAAGTACCTTAGCATAATTCGCCTCACCGGCTTCGTTGAATTTAATATCTTTAATTACAACAGGATATTCGTTATCTGTCGGAACAACGTATTGCGGCCAAGCAGAGTTAGGCGCACTGCCAAGACTTGTGATTTCTGTTGAAACAAGGTTTGGTGTTTCGTCTGTAAAGTTATTTACAACAGGTGCCAAAGCAGCCTTTTGTGTTTCGTCCGTTACAGCCTTTGCAGCCTTAACGAATTCATATGCAAGATTTTCAGCACCTGCATCGTTAGGGTGAGTTTGGTCTGTTCCGCCACCCTTAGCTGTTTGGAAATAGAACTTAATAGCACCCGAATCACCGCCGTTATCAGTTGTAATCTTATTATAGAAATCCAAACTGTATGAATTCAAATCAACATATGCAATATCTGTTGCACCGGCTGTTACCTTATCTGCAACATACTTTGCACCGGCTGTCGCAAAGCCGTCCAATGTGTGCTGATATGCACCGTCTGTGAATGTGTTAATTCTTTCGATCGGGCTGACGATAACAAGCGTTGCACCTACACTGTGACAAGCATTGTAATACTTATCAAGGTTTGATACATAACCTGTAGGTCCGTCACTCTTATGGTTGTGACCGTATTCAACGTATAGGTAGTCGCCTGCTTTGATACGATCCTTTACCATATTAAAGTGGTAGTTATCGGCAGCATTAAGACCGCCTTCACCTTCGTTTACCATTGCATAATTTCTCGGCAAATATTTTGTCAAGCCTGTACCTACACCTGTGTAGTTTTGAAGTCTGAAGAATGGCAATGAACAGTTACCGTCTGTAACTGTTGAGTCACCAAGCACCCAAAATACAGGGTATTCTTGTACTTTTTGAATTTCGATAGATGCGATTGCAGAGTTTTTACCCGCTACGCACACATTTACCATTCCGTCTGCTATAGTGCCCTTAGGCTCAGACTTTTCGTAGTAAATCGGAGTAGGTCTTACAGAAAACTCGACTGTCTTTGTCTGACCCGCCTCAACCTTTGTATCTGTGAATATAGGGTGCTTTCTTTCTGTGTAAAGTGAAATTTCAGCATCCTTTGTTGTATCAAGAGTTGTTACTGTTGCACGAACTCTGTAATATGCCTCATCATCTGCTTTTAGTGCAAAACGTGTAGGATAATATACGTCACCGGCATTTCCGAAGCTGTCCTCTCCCACTGAACCGATTGCGTCATTAAGACCTGTACCGCCACCGGCTTTAAGCTTTATAGCCTGTCCTTTTTGGTTACCGAAGCCGTCCAAACGGTTTCCAAGCTTGTATGAGTCCACGTCAATACCGAGAAAACCATACTCCTTATTAGTAACATAATTTGTGTCCGGTGTTACAAGTGTATAACCGTCTTCCGCATCTGTTCCTGCCGCACCGAAGTCGAATTTCCACTCTTGCTCAACGGTATCACCGTCAAAAATAGGTGTTGTTTCCGCACTTGCTGTCATAGGCAATACGATACTTCCCGCAATCATTGCCGTTGACAATGCCGCACAAAGCAATTTTTTAACATTGTTTTTCATAAAACCTTCTCCTTTTTTATAAATTTCCTCTCTCAAATTTGCCGTTATAAATTATATTATCATATTCTCTCAAAAAAGAAAAGCAGATTAATAAAAAAAGTAGTTTTTTTATTAAATCTGCTCTGTTTTTTTACTTTTTCTTTCTAAGCATTGCACCCTCGCAAACAGGCTGTGCCGTTTTAAATTTAACTATCTGCTCTGCGTGATTTGCAACTTCGATTTCATTACCGTTTTCGTCGCACATACTGTCAACCGTCTGTACAAAAAACGGTTTCATAGGCTGAATTATCTCTATTTCGTCACCCTTAAAGAAACGGTTTCTCTGTGTAATCGTTGCAATGCCGTTTTCCGCGTCATACGACTTGACTATACCGATAAGGTCGTAATCTCTGATATACGAACTTGACGTGTAAACCTGTGAATTTTCATCCGGCTTGCCGAAATAAAAACCTGTTGTATACGGTCTGTGACTGACCTTGCAAAGTTCTTCGTATTCCGCTTCATTAAACACATAATTTTCGGGATCGGCACAATATCTGTCAATCTCACGTCTGTACGCCCCGACAACCGTTGCAACATAATAAGAAGTTTTTACTCTGCCCTCGATTTTAAGGCTCGCAATACCGCTTTGCACAAGCTCAGGTATATGACGGATTGTACACAAGTCCTTTGAATTAAATATAAACGTACCTCTTTCGTTTTCAAACACGTCCATATATTCACCCGGTCTTGTTTCCTCGACAAGTTTGTAATTCCATCTGCACGGATGTGCGCAAGCACCCATGTTTGAGTCACGTCCCGTCATATAGTTTGACAAAAGACATCTGCCAGAATACGATATACACATAGCACCGTGTATAAATGCTTCAAGCTCCAAATCTTCAGGAATTTTCTTTTGAAATTCCGCAATTTCTTTAAACGACATTTCTCTTGCAAGCACGACACGCGTTGCACCCATCTTGTACCACTTTATTGCCGAGCGATAATTAATGTTATTCGCCTGTGTACTTACATGAATAGGTATTTCCGGTGCAAGTTCCTGCATCATATCAAACAACCCCAAATCCGCCACAAGCACTGCGTCAAAGCCGTAATTCTTTATATCTTTGACAAACTCCTCAAATTCTTCAATATCATCATTATGCGGAAGAATATTTGCGGTAAGGTACACTTTTTTGCCTCTGTCGTGAGCGTACTTTATACCCTCCTGCATATCTTCCTTTGAAAAATTTTCCGCCGCTACACGCAGCGAAAACATTTCACCGCCGATATACACCGCGTCCGCACCGTAATCTATCGCTGTTTTCAATTTCTCCAAGCTGCCGCCGGGAGCTAAAAGTTCTGGTTTCTTCATAATATATTCCTACCCTTTATTATTTCTTTACCGATATTGTAACACCGTCACCGAGCGGTAAAAGCGATGTTTCAAGCTCCTTATGCTCCATAAGCATATCAATATATTTTCTAAGACGTTTTACAATCGTGATTTTTCTTCTCACAACGTGGTTATCGTCCGCTGTCATTCCCTTGTAAAGCACATTGTCGGAAATAAGCACACCACCTTTTTTCAGCAATCGCACGCACTCGTCAAGCATATAAATATAATGTGCTTTCGGACCGTCAAGGAATATCATATCAAAAACTTCATCATCGTCAATATACGAAAGATAATCCTTTGCATCTGCCTCAATAACCGATATTTTTTCCGCATATCCCGAAGTTTTAATATTCTCCCTTGCAATACGCACCATATCTTCGTTACATTCAAGTGTTGCTATTTCGCAGTCATCATCTGTAGCCTGTGCCATTAATATAGAAGAATACCCAATCGCACAACCTACTTCAAGTATTTTTTTCGGTTTAACCGTTCTGCACATCACCGACAAAAACCTTGCCGTTTCAGGCTCTACTATCGGAACACTGTTTTCTTCCGCATATTTTTCAAGCGAGTGCATAAATTCATCATTATGCACTGTTTTCGCACGCAAATATTCCGTTATATACGGCGGAACAATCGCGTCTTTATCATATTCTATCATTTATCAAACCTCTTTATTGTTTTAAACTGTCTTGATTTTCAATCGCACTGTCATCGACTGAAATATTTTGCTCAGTACTCTGCATTGCCGCAAGATGTTCTTCATATGTCTTTGAGAAGATATGTGAGCCATCCTTGCCAAGTACAAAGTAATACGCATCGGTTGCCTCCGGATAAAGCGCCGCCTCTATACATTCTGTTCCCGGATTGCATATAGGGCCTATCGGAAATCCCGCATACATATATGTGTTATACGGTGAATCTATCTGCGTGTCGGCAATCGAAAGTACAGGCTTTCTTTCACCTAAAATATACTGTACCGTCGCACACGACTGGAACTTCATACCCGAGTTTCTTCTATTATAAAATACTCCCGCAACTTTTGCTCTTTCCGTTCCGCTGTCCGTTTCACGTTCAACGATTGACGCCATAGTTATAACTTCATCAACCGTCAATCCAAGCTCTGTCGCACGTTCATAATACTCCGGTTTAAACTGATTGTCAAATGCCGCAAGCATTAGGTCGATAATATCGTGTGCCGACATTCCGTTCGGAATTTCATACGTTGCAGGGAACAAATATCCCTCCATACGTCCGTCACGTTCAGGCAAGTTTTTCAAGAACGCATAATCATAATCGTCGGGATTTAAAGCCGCATAAAAATCCTGCCAGCTTACAATACCTGCTTCATCAAGTTTCTGTGCAATCTGCTTGATTTCATAGCCCTCCGGTATTGTAATTTTCGCAGCCTCACGGCTCGGCGTTATTATAAGATTAAGTATGTCACTGTAACTCATTCCGTCATCAATCGTTGCCGCACCCGGCTGAAAATTACCGTCATATCCGCCGAGCTTTGACTGCACCTTAAACAAAAGCGGATACTTTATTATGCCGTTGTCCTTTAACAGTTTTGCAACAGATGACGTACCGTCACCTTCTGCAACCTCTATTCTCTTACTTCCTTCTTCTATTGAAACACCAAGGCTGTCGCTTAATAGTATGCCCGTTCCCGCAAGACCCAAAACAACTATAACAGCTATGATTATCACAGGTACTTTCCATTTGCCGTAACCTGTTTCATGCACCTTTACTGCCATAAAAGTGTCCTCCTTATTAATACATATTACTGCTATTCTATAACAAAATACACTTTTCGTCAAGTTTTGCGTTTTTTTTGTCAATTTATACGATAACTTTTCTTTAATTTTTACATATTCATAATTGAAAATTTTGAGAAAGTATTATATAATATTAATATGAGATTATTTTTAAGGAGGAGTTATCAATGGGATACAAGGAAACCTACAACCGTTGGCTTACAAGCGACGTGGTTGATGATGACACAAAAGCAGAGCTTAAATCTATTGAAAACAACGAAAAAGAAATAGAAGAAAGATTTTATCGTGAACTTGAATTCGGTACAGCCGGTATGAGAGGTATTATCGGAGCGGGTACGAACAGAATCAATATATATAACGTAAGACGTGCAAGTCAGGGTGTTGCGAAATACGTTCTTTCAAACGGTGAGGACGCCGCAAAAGCAGGTGTTCTTATCGGTTACGATACACGTAATTTTTCACGCACATTTGCTGAAGAAACAGCTAAGGTTCTTACTTGTGCAGGTGTAAAGACTTATCTTTTTCCTATCGTTCATTCAGTTCCGGAAGTTTCATTCGGTATTCGCGAACTTGGCTGCAGTGCCGGCGTTATGATTACCGCCAGCCACAACCCTAAAGAATACAACGGTTACAAGGTATACGGCCCTGACGGCGGACAACTTCCTCCGGACGCGGCTGATGTTGTTGTTGCCGCAATCGACAGCTACGATATATTTGACGATGTTAAATTTATTTCGCTTGACGAAGCAAAAGAAAAAGGCTTGCTTGAAATCGTAAGCAGTGACCTTGACGAAAAATTCCTTGACGTTGTTCAAACACAACAGCAAAATCCCGAGGCAGTAGCAGAAGTTGCAGATACATTCAAGCTTATCTACACACCTTTCCACGGCACAGGCTCAAGACCTATCAAGGCAATACTTAACCGTATGGGCTTTAAAAATGTGCTTGTCGTTAAGGAACAGGATACAGAGGACGGTAATTTCCCGACTGTTAAGTCACCTAATCCGGAGGACAAGGAAGGTTTTGAAATCGCTATAAAAATGGCAAAGGAAAATGACGTTGACGTTATCATCGGTACAGACCCCGACTGTGACAGAGTCGGTATAGTTGTTCGTGACGCCGACGGCATATACAGAACACTTACAGGCAACCAAACAGGTGCTTTGCTTGTTGAGTACATACTTTCATCAAAGAAAGCCAAAGGCACTCTGCCTGAAAACGGCGTTGTTATCAAGACAATCGTTACAACAGAGCTTGCCGCCGCAATCGCTCATTCATACGGTATCGAAATTATGAACGTGCTTACAGGCTTTAAGTACATAGGCGAAAAAATGACAGAGTTCGCAAAGACAGGCGACCATACATATCTTATCGGCTTTGAAGAAAGCTACGGTTATCTTGTAGGTACTCACGCACGCGACAAAGACGGCGTTGTTGCGACAATGCTTATTGCAGAAATGGCTGCTTACTACAAAACAAAGGGTAAGTCACTTTACGAAGCACTTATGGATATATACAAGAAGTACGGATATTATTCAGAAAAGACAGTTTCATTTGTAATGCCGGGTAAAGACGGTATGGAAAAGATGTCACAGTTACTTACAGACCTACGTCAAACACCGCCGACAAAAGTTGCAGGTATGGACGTTGTACTTTACACCGACTATCAGTCACAAACAATTAAAGATACAAAGGGCAATGTTTCACCTCTTAAAGGTTTGCCGAAGTCAAATGTATTGAAGTACAACCTTTCAGACGAAAAGACTTACTTTATCGTAAGACCTTCGGGAACAGAACCGAAAATCAAGTTGTATCTCGGCACATTTGCAGAAAGCTTTGAAACAGCCGAAAAGACTATCGAAAAAGTTCTTGAAGATTGCAAAAAACAACTTGGACTATAAACCAAAATGCCTTTCTCAAAGAGAAAGGCATTTCAGATTGTAGACAAAACCGTTATGGTTTTGTCTACTTTGTTCTTGGGTGTTTGAGGTGCAACCTCAATTTATAATCATTTCTGGCGACCTGTGCGGCAGAAATGGCTTAAAATCTAAAGTTTCGACTTTGGAGGAACTTTATGATTTTTTCTCTAAAAACACTCAAAAATTACATCGCAAGATGTGATTTTTGGAGCTGTCTACATTTTGTCGACAGACTCATTAACTTGTGGTATCATTAATTTATATTACACTTGGGGGAATTGCTATGGGGAAATCATTTAATCAAAAGCTGAAATTACTGTACATAATGCAGATGTTAAAGGAAAATACAGACGAAAATCACGCAATGTCCGCAAATGATATTATTTCGGCACTTGCCAAGCAAGGTATAAGTGCCGAACGCAAGAGCATTTATGATGACATTGAACGGCTTAAATTATTCGGTTGCGATATTTTGAGCAGAAGAAGTGAGCCGAAAGGATATTATCTCGCGTCAAGAGATTTTGAAATTGCAGAATTGAAGTTATTGGTTGACGCAGTTCAATCTTCAAAATTCATTACAGAAAAGAAATCAAATCAGTTAATTCACAAAATCGAACAGCTCGCCAGCCGTCATGAGGCTCAAACGCTTCAAAGACAAGTCGTTGTTTCAAACAGAATTAAGACGATGAATGAGAGTATCTTCTATAATATAGATAAACTTCATTCCGCAATATCTTCAGATGTTAAAATCACTTTCAAATATTGTTCATGGACGCTTGCCAAAAAGCTTGAACCGAAAAAGGACGGTGCAAATTACACCGTAAGTCCGTATATTTTGGTATGGGACGATGAAAATTACTATCTGATTGGTTTTGATGATGATAGCAAAGAAATACGCCATTACCGCGTAGACAAAATGCTTAACATAACAATAACCTCCGAAAAACGTGACGGCGGTGACCAATTCAGCAAATTCGATATAGGAAACTATTCAAAAAGAACATTCGGTATGTTTGCAGGTGACGAAAATACACTCGAAATTGAATTTGACAATAACCTTATCGGTGTTGTTATGGATAGGTTCGGCAAGGATATTATTTTAAACTCAAATACCGAAAATACGTTCGTTGCCAAATTAAATGTAAACATCAGTTCACAGTTTTACGGTTGGCTTGCAGGGCTCGGAACAAGTGTAAAAATCCTTTCTCCGCAGTCTGAAGTCGAAAAATATTTAACATATATTAAGGATATATCCTCAAAATATACATATTTTTGATGTTTTATTATATTATATCCTGTAAACATATAACCATTAATACATTTAATGGTTATATGTTCTTTCACTTTTCATAAAAAACATTTCGTATTAATCGGATTTTTTATCTATTTAATGGTATTATTATTCATTTTGTTGACAAATCAATCGACTGTGATATAATGTAGCCAATGTACAAAGTTGTGCATTTATTTTTATACCGCCGGGTATAGAAATAACGTATCTGGAAATAATCATATTGATATTTCCGAAGGATAGGAGGTTTTTACCATGAAACAATTTTCTTATACAATTCAAGGTGAACACGGACTTCACGCCAGATGTGCCGGCAAACTCGTACAAAAAGCACGAAATTTTACGTCGAACATTAGCATTGAATATAACCAGAGAATTGAAAACTTAAAAAGACTTTTTACAATAACTTGTCTTGGCATCAGTAAAGGTGATTTCGTTACTGTCAAAGTTGAAGGTAACGACGAAACTGAAGCCGCAAATGTTCTTGAAAATTATTTTAAAGAAAATCTTTAAAGACAAAAAGCACGTCTGATACAGTCGTGCTTTTTGATTTGTTTGCACAAAAAAATCGAAACAAGCATAACCTGTTCCGATTGGAGCTAATGGGGGGAGTCGAACCCCCGACCTACTGATTACGAATCAGTTGCTCTGCCAACTGAGCTACACCAGCAAAAATGAAATATAAGAGAGAGCCGAAGCTCTCTCTGTAATATTTTTAGTTAAACAAACTTTTAGCAATCGTGCTGACTGCTTTTCCGTCTGCTCTTCCCTTAACTTTCGGCATAACGTATTCCATAACCTTACCCATGTCTTTCATGGAGGTTGCGCCTACTGCTTTAACGCCTTCTTCTACAATCGGACGTAGCTCGTCCTCTGTAAGCTGTTTAGGAAGATATTCCATCAAGCATTCCATTTCCTGTTTTAACTGAGAGATTAAATCCTCTCTGCCACTCTTTTCATATTCAGGAAGAGAGTCCTTGCGTTGCTTTAATTGCTTTGCAATTACCTCCAAAATATCCTCGTCATCAAGAGTTACTTTGTTGTCCTTTTCAACCTGCAATATTGCAGTACGGACAAGTTGTACTGTATTTTTGCGTACAGTGTCTTTATTTTTCATTGACGATTTTAGATCTTCTGCTAATTTTTCCTTTAAAGACATTATCGTCATCTCCTTATGTTGCTAATTAAAAATTAGAACTTTCTTTTTCTTGCAGCTTCTGATTTCTTTTTACGCTTTACGCTTGGCTTTTCATAGTGCTCACGCTTTCTGATTTCAGACATGACACCTGACTTAGCACATTGACGCTTGAATCTGCGAAGTGCGCTATCTAATGATTCATTATCTTTTACTCTTACTTCAGACATTGTTTCCCCTCCCTCCGGCAAGTCAATTCTAAAAACGGACTTGATGGACTCAGTTATACACTGTTTGTACAACAATATCTATTATACCTTATTTTACATAGATATGTCAAGATATTTTACTAATTTTTATAAAGATTTGTTCATTTTTTTAGCTGCCGACAAATTTATCGGCAGCTATATTTATTATTTCAATGTTTTTGACAAACGATACATCACTACGCAGGTCCAAAGTTTTGTATCATCAAGCCCCAATCCGCTGCCAGTGCCTACAATTATACCGTTGTCCACGCACCACCGAACTGCCTCTTTTGCCCAGTCGGACATATTATCATCAATATAATTATAAATCATAGGATTTTCGATTTTGTAAACCTCATTCTGCAAAACATCAACTCTTGCAGTTTGTTCCGAAATCATTTGTTTTAATTCTTCATATTGCGACATTGTAAGTTCCTCCTCCATTTTTTCGCCGACTATCGCGTCACTTATTGCCTCGGCAATTCTGTCTGCGCCGACTTCATTATATAAATCCGCGTCCGATTTAGTGTCAACAAAGCACACTTCTATAAGCATCGACCTCGCATTACTTCTGCGAATGACATACAAATTTGAACCGTTTTTTATACCTCTGTTTATAAACCCAAGCTCCGCCATATTTTCACATACCAGCTCCGCTTGTTTAAAAACTTCTCCGTTATAAGTATAAACCTCAGTTCCTCTGCCGCCGCCGCTGTTAAAGTGTATCGAAACGAACAAATCAAGCGGCTGTGCATTTGCTTTATCAACAATCTTTTTCAAATTTCCGCTTACCGTAGAAGAATAATCATCAGTGCAATCAACCACCGTAACACCTTTTGCCCTGAGATACTCCATTACTTTATAACCGACTCGGCGCGTTTCGTTGCTTTCGTTAAGGAATCCGACCGCACCGCTGCCTACTGTACCGCTGACAGTGTGTCCGCAATTTATTCCTACTATCATATATCTCACTCCCCATATATTATATTCACTCACTGTCCGCACTGTTACTGTCACGAATTTGGAGCAATATATCCTTTATTGCTTTTGGCATTCTCGGGTAAATCACCGCCACATTTTCCAACACACTTATTCCCTCATTCGCTACGTAAAACATAATAACTATTTCCCGAATTGCAACATTATCGCCTGTAATCTGTTGCAGAACATTTGAAAGTGCTACTATAATTAATACAGTAATCTTTTTGAGTAATCCTTTAAACCCAATCTCACTTGACATTGTTTTTGTATAAATTGCTTTAATAACGCCTGTCAAACAGTCAAGCACCATTATCACCAACAGTGCCCACAAAATACTGTCCCATTGACCGAAAATTGCGGCGAAATATCCGCCCACAATTCCGATAACCGTACTTGTCCAATTAAAAATCTTATCCATAAATTACTCCTCCGTTTTATTTATTTTCAGCTTGATTTTTTAACTCCGCCACCGTTTTTACAACCTCGATCGGCTCTTGGAAACCATAACTGCAAAGTGCATTATACATTTCATAAACATCGCTGATTATATAGTCAAGCCCCGGATAATTAACCGAATTACTTTTTTCTAAGCCTTCGGCAACCCACTTCAGCAAATCCGTCACACGATAACTTGCATCTTTACCATTTACAATATCATTTGCACCGACTTTTCCGCTTACAAGTTCATTTATCGCCCCAACAAACGAATCTCTGTTATTCGTTTTGAGAGCGTCAAGCGTGTTCAATCCTTCAAATCTGATTATACCCGCATATATTTCGGCAACTTCCGCTTTCATATATGTTACATTCATCTTTGCAACATTGCCCGATTCAGGCTGTTCCGTAACCTCCAAGCCCAATGTACCGTTATCGCAGTCATATAACAAATTAATCCACTTTTCTCCTTCTTCACCTTTTTCCGCCGAAAACGAGGCAGAAATCGGTGCTGTTTGTATATATGCACGTCCGTCCCTAAAAATTTTAGTCTGCACGGGTAAGCTGTTTATCGTTACTGTACCGTTTCCGTTTCCTTGATTTATGTTTATAATAAAATCAGACTTTTTCAGACTGTGTGTTATCTTATGCGTAATATTCTTTCCTCTTCCGTACAACTCGGTTTTGTCTGCTTTTTCAAAAAATCTTGACTTGTTTTCTTCATTATCTGCCTGTCGCTCCATTTTTTCATATTCGATACGACCGCTCAATTCATCATCCGCCTCTTGACGCGAATTTACCTCGTTTGAAATTTTGATTTCAAGCGAATTGTCCGCTTTCTTTCTGTCCGATGTTTCGGTTGAAATTTTGCCCTCAAGAGAACGGTCTGCCGTCTTTCTGTCCGACGTTTCCTTTGTTATTTTATCAGTCAAATCATTACCTATATTCACACGTTGATTTATTTCTTCACTCAAATTATCTTCTAACGCATTATATTCGTCCTGCACCGTCTGAAAATTCGATTTCACCTGTTGCCACCATTTTTTCAGCAAAGTTTTTCCGTCAAAATTAAAATCTAATTTCATTCTTATTCTCCTTCCACCAATATCCTTTTACCGTTAATACACAACACACCGTTACTGTCCTGTGTAATAACATTATCCCCCACGCTCAATTTTTCCGTTTCAAAATCACCCTTAAAATTCATATTGCCCTTGTCCGTAATATTCACAGCCGAATTGCCGTTGTTGTCCGTAATATTAAACACAAACTGACCGTTCACATTGCCAATCTGCGTTTTTACGTCACCGTCCGTTGACACCTCAATAATGTCCGATAACAACGAAACCGTACCGTTTTCACCGTCTATTTTCATTCCGGACTGTGAAATAACACCGCTTACCGATTTCGCCTTGACTTTACCGCCTGTTGTCGATACTTTTTTGTAACGTTTTGCAAGAGTTCCTATTTGTTCAAGATAGAAAAACAAATCCTTTTTTACCCTGCCGACAGATATAACGGTATCGTCACTTTGATAAGGATAATATTCAAGCCTTATGACGCGTTCTCTAATCTCGTTTCCGCAGTCGATTACAGTCACCGTATCACCGATATTAATTTTCTCGTCCGCATAATCCGCCAGCTTTGAAATATCGGCATATCCGCCTGTTATATTAACACAAGGCACGTCAATTCTTTCCTCATTTTCACTGTCAAACTCCCACCGTGCGCGTCTTAATATTTTACTCGGTTCAATATAATCGGTATAATCACGATACCCCTCACGAACACCGTAAATATCCGCGTTTTCACTTATAATATACTGCTTTCCGCTGTTCACACTTCCGATATGTGCGTCATCTTTTCCGTAAGGGTACAACTTCGTCACCATATCGGTTATATCCCTTTCTATCGAAATATCTTTCATATTCTTTGAAAGGTCAAGCCTTAAACAACTTTCACCGCCTATACGCTCCACAAGGGCAATCTTGTAATTGTCGGCATAAATCTCGCCCTTACCGCAGTTTTCGATAAGAGCCTTAACCGCCTCATACGGATTGATCTTATCCATAGAAAAGAAATCAACTTTAAAACCGCTGTAATCAACTCGTTTCAATCCGACTTTTGTCAATTCACTGTCCGTCATAATCGAAAACTTCGTATTTTTAAATATCTGCCCCAAAACATAAGACGGAGTTTTTCCGATTAAATCGGGAATATTTTGAATATGTATGTTCGACGCGTCCGCATTATAGACGTGACTGCATTCCGTCGTAATAAAATTCTTTTCACCGATTGTTTTTGTTACCTTTATAATTCTGTATGCCTGCCCCTCGCATACAACGATTTTATTTTCACTTATAATTTCCGACTTTTCATTTATCGGGTGCGAAAAATCAAGCCTGCGTTCACCGTTTATTTCATACGTAACACGCACATCATACGCGTCACCGATTACAATCCCCTTGTCAAACGTAACACTGTTATACGGTAATATTCTAAGCATTTCCGTCACCCCATTCCAAGTCGTCAAAATATTCACCATACATAAAATACGGCGTATATGAAATTTCGACCGTCATATTTTGGCTGTTTGAATTTACGATATGAAGTTTGTTTCTTCCCGACGGAAATTCAAAAAACTCACCCGACACCAATATATTTCCGCTTGTATTTTTGACATTTTGTTTTTCAAAATCAATCGTTGTCTGACCGTTTGACATAAACGTAAGCGATTTGCCGTTCATAGACAGCGTTACATTTCTTGCACTCGCTCCAAGCTTTACAATCGGTCTTACAGGTCTGTCACTGAAATTGTATACACTTATATCACCGCTGCCGGAAATATTAAATTTAAACAAACACGAAATATCAATAGGTATATTTGCATCTAACATAAAAGGCATTTCCAAAGCCGGGCCTTCCGTATCAAAAATACATTTACAAAACGGTTCTGCCCTGAACGACACCTCCATAACCGCCTTACGACCGCTGTGTTCAGGCATATATATAACCTCGTCCGACACTTTCCCCCGCCATTTTGAAAATGGCATATCATCAAAAATCAGCTCACCCTCACCGCAAAGCCACAGAGAAAGCAAAGACAGCTTCCTCTGCATTTCCGCAAGATTATCGGCATATATGTTAAACGTAACCGTGAATATCCTGTCATTATAAAACTCACGTCCGAAAGGATTAGCTTTTGAAAAATCATATCCGCCGTCACGGTACGGCAAATCGACAATATTCTCTTTTACGCTCGGCAATATCGGTCTTGATTTAGTCCTCACCGTCACACCGAAATCGGAAGAATGACGGTCTTTAAATATAAAACCATTCCTCATATAATCCCCCTTTAATTGTAATTACCGTATGATACGGCCAGTCCAACTCTGTTTTGAAGTGCGTTCAAAATATCACGGCTGTCTCCTCTTATGCTGATATTTCTGTTGTCAGAATAAGAATTTGACGATACCTTAATCGACTTTATTGCACTTATAGTCTGATTGAACAACGATGTAATCACACTTTGCATATTTTTTACGTCAAAATTCACGCTTTTCACGATTTTTTCTATATTCATTCCGTTTTTTTCGATAGTTGCAAGAAGATATTTCTTATTTGCCTCAACGGTATCATAACTGTTTTCAAGACTTGTTAAAGTTGCGGTATGTATTTTCTGTAATTTGTACATTTCCTCTTCACGTTTTATCTTTTTCATTTGCTCCTGCAAAGATTTATATGTATCCATACCTTTTTGAGTAACCGCATTTTTGTATATGCTCAATTTGTGTGATATTTCGGACTTCGACTCGTTCCTGTCCTCAATCTCCCACTTTGTGCCAAGTGCCTTTTCTTCACTTGAAAACTGTTCTTTCAGATTATTTATGTATTCCTTTTGCTTATCAAGAAGTGTGTCCGTTGCCTCGATTTTTGCATTATACAAATTCAAAACCGCATACATAGTATCGTCACTGTATTCCTGCCAACCTACAAAACTGCCGTCATACATTTCCTGAATACGTTCGATACTGCGTTCGTAAAACCGAATATGACTGTCGCCTGTTTCGTCCCAATCATCATATGTATCGCGGATATTTTTCCAATTCTTCGCGTCACTTTTCCACTTTTCATAAACGGCATAATTCTTTTCATTCTCAAGCTTGCCGATTTTCAAATCGGCATCGGCTTTGTACTCATAGAAATCCTCCCAAATTTCTTTAATTTCCTCTGATGAATATGCGGTTGACGTAACCATTTCCGACACCATCGCATTATAGTTGTAAAGCTGTCTTTTGTACGATTCAATCTGCTCGTCAACGCCCATATCATTCACTTGCACCTGATATTTAATCCAAGCATCGGAATGTTTTTTGTAGTCTGAAAGTGCGGTTTCGCTCGCCTTTTTTTCTTCTTTCCAAATTTTCTTCTGCGACGCGAAAATCTCCTCTTGAATTTCTTTCACAACCTCGCTGTCATAACTGAATTGCTCCATCAATTCATTCCAAAGCCTTAATTCCTCTGTCGGAGATACATCGTTTGTTTTTTTGTAATGGTTTAAATCAGCCTTTTTAATTTCAAACATTTCATTGTTTTTGCCGGACGCATAATGTGGAATACCCATACCGTTCATTATCGCCTTTGTTTCGTCAGCCGTATAAACCTTGTCGCCTTGCGACAGCGGAACAACCACATCACGCCCGCTAAACATCATAAGTCGCCCGTTATGCTCGATAAGCTCACGCGGATCACTGACGCCCCTTTCATCATTTACAACCGCCAAACCGCTTTTTGCATATTGTGTTCCGTCTGCCAGTTTCGGCATTCCCTGCACATTGTACTTAACAGTAACATTGACTGTTCTGTCCTTCAAACTGTTTATACTTGTTCTTGCCGAACTCACACCGCTTGCGGTATTGTCAACTGCGGTGATATTAATTTTTGCGTTTTTACCGTCAAATTCACTCATTATTTTACCTGCCGATGAATTAAGTGTAGCAAGTGCATTTTGTGCCGTTGCCAAAGCATTTATAAGTCCAGACGCGTCACCCGTTATACTGACCGATAAATTAGCCGCCTCTGCCATAACTATACCTCCTCTCCGTAAAACATTCTCAAATGTTCGTTATCGTAATTCTCTGTATCTTCATTCAACCCGTCAAGCATTTTAAACAGTACCCACGGATTTTGTCTGCCAACTTCGTCAGGCAGTATGTGGTGGTACGTTAGGAACATCGTATAGATGTCCCTAAGCACCCCGCTGCCGCCTGACGTTACTCGTTTTTTGAAGAAAGAGCGTCAACGTAAAAACCCCAAAGCGCAAGACACATCTTTGCACGTTCGTTCACGTCAACGGAATCGATAATATCCTGAGTTGCGTCCGTACCCTCAAACATATAGTCCAGTGCATCTCTGCAAATGCTGAGCGGACCTTTCTTATTTTCATCATTATGTGCGTCATTAATAATGCACATCGCCTCAAAGTCAAACGGCTTTGAAACGTATTTAATCTTATCTTTTACAAATGTTAATGTATGTTGCATAATTTTCTCCTTATACCGTCTGCGGATAGTAATTCATATCCGTAAACCACTTGTTTTCAAATTCATCTCTTGTTATATTTGACGGCAAATCGCTTTCATCAAAATACGCATAATAATTGTTGTCAAAATCACGTTGTACCGCCGTGTATGTTGCCTTAGCGGTTTGCTTGTCAATACTTCCGCTTGACGGCTTTGTCTTTCCCCCAACATTCGATGCAAAACTGTATGAACCCTTGTAGTATCTTACATAACGGTACGAGCCGTCGGACTTCAAAATTCTCCATACCACTCCGAAATATACTGTTTTAACATCATTTCCGACTTCAACCACACCGTTTTTGCGTGTCAATCCACGCCACATTGCGTCAACCTCCGGCGGAATATCGGCATTTGTTATATCGTGTCCCAATTTTTCGATATAGCTTGACGCCTCATACGCACCGTTGTCCGCGTCAAAAACATCACTGCCGCCGCTGTCGGTCGGTGCAATTTCAACCGTTCCTTTCAAATTATACGCTTCTCCGTATTCCGTTCCGCTAACGCTGTCCTCATTCACTTTAAAGAAAGTATACTTGTCCACACCTATTGTAGGTAAAGGTTTCTTGTTCATAATTTTTCCTCCGTTTTTTCATATTTTGTCTTAAAGAGATATATTTTTATAACGTAAAATACTTCTGAAATCTCATTGTCTTATGATATATTTTTTTATCATTTTCGGGAACGTCCATAGACATCTCCCTCACCCAACTGTCCTTTGTCATTACTTCATTGACCTCTGCCGCCAAATCACTGCATTCTTTCGGAATTTCCGCCCATATGTCAATTTGAATATGCCCGTCTTGAATACTCTCGTCATTGTCGGCATAAAATCCGCCGCACTCCGTCACCGTATAATAACTTATAATCGGCAGATTATTAAAATTTTTCGGATATTGAAATACTGCCTTGCATTTAACATCACTGAGTGACTTTTCAGCCTCCGCATTAATATCAATCATATAATCACCCCTTTATCGCCTCTGCGATCGCAGACAATATTGCTTGCGTGTTTGATAGAAGTGCCGGCACAAGATACGGCTGTGCCGCCATTTTCGACGTACCGAATTCAACAAATACCGCATATTCCGTATCAGCCGATATAACCGCCGTATTTCCGCCGTGCTGTACATTAATTGACGACTGCAGCCGTCCCGTATCGACAGGGCAAAGACTTTTTGCACTTTCACATACCGTTTGAGCACCCTGACCGATTATATACGCAAAATTATTTTCTATATTATTTGCAATATCCGAAAGTCCGTTATCATAATTAATATCAATCTGCATTTTTCTCACTCCGCATCATCGCCGTCATACCGAAATTCCAACATTCAGCCTTTATAATCTCAAAAAATTCGTCACCGAATTTAGCATATCTGCCTATTTTTATAAGGTCTGTTTTGTCACAGAACACTTTATATTTTTTATTTTCGGTCAAACCGTATATACGGTTTTCGAGTTCATTTTCATATGGCTGAATATCACACACAACACTCCCCAAAAGTGTTTTTTCACCCTTTTTTTCATATGTATTTTCACCGACTTCGTACACCTCGATTTCGGTGTCATAAAATCGTTCAAACGGATTTATCATCGGCAATCACCTCCGACGGCACTTTAACTTTTCTGCTGACAAACGGCTTTAGACGTATTGCATATTCTTTCAAATAATCATAGTTGTCGTCAGAGTATTCGACCTTCCTCTCACCCTCCGTAACCGACTTAACACCGCCGTTTTGATTTGCCGTATATCTCTTGACCGTAAGCGTCGGAATAAAGCTTACAATCTGTCTTGGCAGAACATCAATACGACAGTACGCCAGCACAGAATTAACAGTATCCTCAATCAAAAGCATAAGAACACCGTCCTTATCATTGTCTTTAATTCCGAGCAGTAATTTCACCGCGTCAAGAATTTCATTTTTAGTGTCCCCCATTTTCAACACAGCCTTTCTGACCTATTCTTATTCGGCAGTTTTAAACACATAAATCGCACTCTTTTTATTTTCAAGCACAAATGCGTCATAATACACTCTGCCTTCAACCAGCCAGCCGTTGATTCCCGGCGGATTATCGTGGATTTTGTATTCCGACAATTTAACCGGAGAAGTCGTTGCAGCTTGATTTGTGATAATAAATTCAACATTTTCAGGGAAGTAAGACTTCGGCACAACGATAAGCGGAATACCGTCAATCGTTCCGACTTGACCTTTAATCAAAATTTCCTGCGACATATCGCCGTTTCTGATAAAGCTCGAATCCTCCTTGATGTTCTTGTAAAAATCACTTGATACAAATGCACAACTTCCGACAAGCGGAACATTATTTTCAATAAGAGTTGTTGCACCGGTCAAAAATGCGTCATAAGCATTTGCCTTTGTCACCTTACCTGTAACGGTAGTTTTTGCCCCTTCGCAAATTTTTCCAAAACGGTACTTGTCGATTTCAGGCACAACCACTTCTCTGATTTGTCTTTGAAGTGCCGCACCTGCCGCATTTGACATTTGAGTATCGTTATATGTCCCCCTGTCAATAGTGAACGTGAAACTTCTGTCACGCGTCATAGTCATTTCCTGTACAGTGTTTTCGATTTCCTGAGGTGTACCGTATCTGCTTGTGCCTGATACCGAATAGTCGTTCATCACTGCGGTAGGCACTGAATATACGTTTACCGTCTTAACACCGACAAAGTCGTAATCATTGTTTACCGCTGCCGAAGTCATAGACTCTCTTGCGAATTTTTCATCGATTTTTTGAGCATACTTGCTTGCATAATTTATAGCCATTGTATTCATCCTTTCATAATCACGTTATTTATTACATTCCCAAACCGCTTAAAAACGGGTCTGTCAAATTTTCTTTTTCTCTTGAAATTTTCGGCGGAACACCCTTTAATCTTTCGGATAAACCGCTTTCGATTGCTTTCATATATTCTGCTTTAAAGCGTTCGATATTTTCCGCCATAATGTCCTTGTCTGCATCTGCGACCATTCTCGCAAAATTCACAGGCAGATTTTGAGCCGCCAATTCCTTTGCCGCCTCAAATTCGGCTCTTTCGGATACATACTGCTGTCTTTCATTTTCAAAATCTTTTTGTCTTTTGTCCATTTCAGCCTTTGCTCTGTCCTCTGCCGACATTGTAGCCATCTTCGCGGCTTCCTCTCTTTCCGATACGATTCTGTCTGAAAAATCTTTTTCCCACGTTGCTTTTTCGTTTTTTATCGCCTCCGCAACATAGCTTGCAATGAGATTTTTCAGTTCATCGTTTTTATGTCCTCCGTTTTCGTTTTTCGTGTCACCATTTAGTGTCCCCTGTTTCTTCTTTTCGTCCATACCTTTTTCCTTTCTTTACATTAAAATAAATCACTATGTTTTTTATTCTTGAATTATTCCTGTACATATTTTAATTTTTCGCCAAGCATTTTTTCTTTTGCGGCAAGCTGTGCCTCTTCCTTCGGATCGCCCACAAATGAAAGCTGTGATAAAAGAGTTTCGCTTGACGCAATACCGACTAAATTGTTTACCATCTGTGAAATCTCCAACTCATTAACAGGCAAATTTCTCGTAAACACAACATCAATGCGATGTATCGGCACATACTCCATAGCACCTTTTAGCGACAGAAAATTAACATACAATTCAAATCTCTGCTTTAAAGCTTTCGTAAAGTATCGCTCCTTATTTCTGACATGCTGTTCAAACCCCATAAGCTTATACTTAATCGCGACACCCGATAAATTTGTACCAAACGTCTGGTCTGATAAATCGGGAATCATAGAAAATCTGTGAATATCGCTTTTCAGACTGTCCTTTAACACTTCAATGTCACTTTCGGACATAACCTTTGAAAGATATTGAGCCGCCGCACCCTCATATCCCATCAAAATGCGTTCTTCCCTAAGTTTCTTCGCCTGCTCACTGTCAAGGTCGATACCGGTAAGGAATAAGAATGCGTCAACAAACTGTTCCTTGTCGTTAACTCTGTCCGACTCCAAAATATTGTAAGCGTCAATCAGCGGAATCATCTGTTCAAAATCACCTTGCTTTTCTTCATTGTTGCGATACTCCACCATAGGCATTTTACCGAAATAGTGGTGCTGAGAATTTGTCATAGTCATATGCAAAAAACTGTCCGCAGTGTTTTCATATGTATAAATCATCTCCCTGTCACACACAATACAGCAAACACCTGTAACCGTGCCGTCAATGTCACGCTTTTTGTAATAATGTATGCCGTAAAGTGCAGTTTCGCCAACGCCCGCACCGTACACAATAAATGTGTTGCTCGGCGGCAAGCATACACTTTTCGGCTGTGATTGCTCGTCCGCATAAACCAATTCATAAGCTTTACCGAAAATGCTCATTGTCTTTTCAAATTCCGCGTCCAAGCTCGGCATATCCTGAACGGCAAAGCAATTTTTAACCGCCTCAATATCGTATCCGTCCGAACAGCTGTACGCCACAGGATTGCCTACAAGATAGCTTTTTGCAATATCCACGATATACTTCGCGTGATTGCACACAATTTTGTTGTTCGCGATATTGTCGCTTGAACGTCTGCGTTCACAAATTGCGTGTTTGCCGATATAATAGTTGTAAAGTTTTTCGTATCGCTCCTGTTCAAGCGAATGTTTCCCAATCAACTTAGCAAGCAATACCTCGTCTATACCGTCCTTTAAAATATCCTCGTCAATTATCATAACTCAAGTTCACTCCTTTTAATTACCCTCGCTTTTTTCTTTGTGATTTCGTCCTCAAGTGCATAACGTACCGCATCAACGGTGTGATTGTTCTTGTCGGGATAAACCGACTTAAATTCACCGTCCGTATCGCGTTCAAGCTCATATTCCGAAAATTCTCTTGCAACATTCGGACACCTTTCGGGATCAATCACGATTTTTTCAAGGCTCTGCAAAAATCTGATACCGTACTCGATACTGTCTGGACCTTTCCTTGCACCGCGAACACGCAAACCGAACATTCGCAAATCATTGATACTTTTCGGCTCGGCACTGTCGCATACAATCAATTTATTAGCAAACCCTTTTTCAAAAATCTTTTCAGCCGCATTGTGATTTGTCATTCCTTTCGCGTAAATTTCGTCAAAGATAAACAACTTATTGTTGTGATAAAAACACACCACATACACAAACGGATCTGCCGCGAAACCGAAATCGACACCGCATTTAATATTGTCGAAACTTTTTACTTTCTCATCGCTAAGCTTTACAACTTCAAGATTATCAAAAATTTCACCGCCGGTTCCCGTCACCTCACCGAGATATTCGTGATTATACTGATCAATATGTAGCTTTTTAAGATACTTCGCTTCCAAAAAAAATTGTTCTCCCAACCAGTTTTTCGGTACATCAAGATATGTACTCTTATGCACAAGCATATCGTCACGCTTTTTGAGCACCTCACGGTTTACCCAACTGCGTCGGTTTTGTGGTGGATTGTACGAATAAAACACGGTAAATTTTTCACCGCCACGCATCATCGACTGTGTCATTCGTTTATTGCGGTGGAATGAAAAATTTTGAAAGAAACGGCAATTTGAGATATTGTTAAAATAATTAAAGATATATGTTGACATTTTAAGCGTTTTTTATCGCATAAAATAAGGGGTTTCAGAGGTCAAAACGGGCAAGGTAATGGTTTTATATTACCTTGCCCCAAAATGGTATTTTCGTTTTCTACACACATAAAAAACATCGTGATACACAAAACAGGTATCACGATGTTTTTTGAGTTTTATAATATAGCCATTTGTGAAAATTATTTCTGCTCGGATAATAATATTATGTCGTATGGTTTTTCGGGGCTTGTATCACGCACAATATATCCGTTGCCGTGTACTCTTGGTTCAGGGATGTCTTTTGGTATAATTGTTATATAATTTTTCTTCGGTTTACCGAAATCAAACTCCCATTTTTCGCCTCTGTAAACGCCGTCGTGAAAACTGTAACCGCCGGCATATACAATAGTGGATGTTACTGCTGATACGATGAAAGTTAAAAACCATATTTTTTTCATTGCCTTTTCACCTCCGATTTAAAGACGGTATCTGCAACAGTGCAAAATAGTTGCAGTTTTACTTATATTCGTAAATTCTTACCAATGTAACAACGGTTTGTTCCAGCGAAAAAGGTGTTTTCGGCGAAAACGTTTCATTGTCTACGCCAATCATTATTTTATGCGTTTTCATTGAATATACGCTGTTTTTAGCCCAATCGCTGATTGTATTATCATCAGCGTAAAATTTTTCTTTATCGGAGTTATCTGCATCCGTTTTATAAATGAACTTAAACAGCCTATCGAGGATAGTTGCAGCTTCTTCCCGTGAAATAGAATCATTCGGGCAAAATTCGGTTGCCGATTTCCCTTTTATAATACCGTTCTCATATAAATATGCCAATTCTCTCTCGTCTTTATCAACATCGGTAAACGGATGAGTGCGTTCGATTACATTTATCTGCTCTTTTTCGTTCAACATTCTGTAAGCCATGCGGCAAAAATCTATTCTTGAGGCACTTTCGGAGAAATTTAATTCCAGCAAAATAGTCGGAATAAAAGATTTTTCAGCAGCTTTTGTCACATAGCCCAGCGCCCATTCCGAACATTTGGGAATACCCTCAGCTGCATTTTGATTTATATAGCCGTTTATGCCGGTTTGACATATTTGAGATAGTTCATTTGATACGGCGGCGGATTCCGCAACTATATATTCGCAATAATTAGGCTTGTTATAATCGGCATATCGACCAAAAAACATTTCGCCGTTTTTGGTTATGCAAAGATACAGATAGTTGCCCGCTGTGCTTTGCAATGTAATATAATATCTTTCCGCCGTCTGTATAACATAAGGATTTTCTACTTTCTCAATTTTGTTATTAAATATATTATATTCCGATAAATTCCCGGTCAATATCCATAATTCGTTTTTTCTGTTCGTGTCCTGAATTGTGATTTTATCAAATGAAACATCTGCACCTTCCCGATAAATTTCCGAATAATAATTTGCAATATAATCTTTTATGGTATATCCGTTGTCTGCATTTACAGCACAAAGCGTTGTCGTCAAAATCATAGCGGTAATCATTAAAAAGCAAAGTAATTTCTTCAATTTACACACTTCCTTTCATTAAAAAATCGTATACTATGACATAATAATTATAACATATATATAGTATTCTGTAAATATATTTTCGCCAAATTTGTTTATATGCACAAATAAATTCACACCTGATATTCTGAGTCAAACTTGTTTTGATACAGGATATCAGGTGTGCAAAAGGGGCACGGGAAAATTGCCTTTTCCCCGTTACAATTTATCAGATTAAATTTTTTTCTATCTGTTGATTTTGGGTATTTACTGTATCAAATGACAGTTGTTATTTCTTTAAAAAATTTTTTACAACCAAAACTCCCTGTTCCCATTTGTATATCGGTCTGTATAACTCAATCTCGTATTCAATGTTATTGCATACATAAGTGGCTGAAACTGTTTCAGCGCCGGCAAGAGCTGTTATCTTTCCGCCCGAAAGACCTTGTTTGTCCATAAATTCTAAAATGACAGCATTAGGGTCAAGCCGCCATGGAAAATGTCCGATATCAACTTCCGCTTGAAGCTTCTTCATTTCTTCATAAGAAAGATGCTCTGCGTTTGATTCATCACGAAAGCTGCCGGCAATCTGTGCAACATCTTTGAACATTTTTTCATATTCCGCCGCAATTTCAATATCGTTTTCATCTCTGCCTTCCCATACCGGATATTGAACATCGGTCGGAACTTCAAAAATATACGCATACACATCATCTTTGTAAAGCAGTCGGCTTCCGCCCAGCATATTTAATATTTCATCTGCATTGTCCGCACGTGTTTTTTCAATTTTGAACAGCGTGCCGCTGCCTTCTCCGTATTTATCGTATGTTGCTTTTTGCACAAAGTTCACGGCGTTATTTCCGGAATGAATGTAGTATTTTCCTTCCCAACTTTCAGGAATTTTAATCGTATACTCTCCCATAACGATATGATAAAAACCGCTGTAATCAATTATATTTCCGCTTTTGTCATATGTATTATACGTGATTTTATAAAGTTCATTATTTTCATCACGGACATTTAAAAAACGATATACGATGTAATCGAAATATTCAATCGAAATATATGTAAATGAATTTTTCAAAATATGCGGAACGCTGTTTGGCCCATCAATATAACCACGAGAATTGTCTATGATATAATCTAATGCAGTATCATCTAATACGGTTGATTCCTGTGAGCACCAAACTCCATTATAACCTATTTTGATGCAATACGCTCCTGCGTTTCCGTTTGTTTGGACAAGTGAAAGACCTACTTTCCCATCTTTCCAGACAATATTACTGTTGTTTTTGTCAAAACCAAGCTTTTCAAGCGTTTCCCTAAGCGGAACATATACCTCGCCGTTTTCGATAAAGGGTTTGTTCTTAAATTCAATTTTTTCGCCGTTATTCAGTATTTCGATCGTGTAATTATCAGTCGTCAAATCGGATAATAAGCCGCTTGCAAAAACCGTTGTTGAAAGCATGACAACTGCAATAACGGCGGATAATACCGACATAAATCTGCTTGTTGTTTTCTTATTTTTAATCATAACAAATCTCCTTTTCAAAAATTTTTTACTGCTTGCCATTTGTGTGGTAAGCGGAAGCTGTTTGGATTTTCCGGTCGGAAGCAGGGAAAGAATTGTGCTCACATAGCTCATTTCCTCGCTGTCTGTCATATTTTTTGTAACCGACATATCGCAGGATATTTCACACTCGGATGCAATTTGCTTTGAAACATACCACGAGGTAGGGTTAAACCAATGAACGCATTTTACAAATTCGGCAAACCATTTATATAAAATATCGTGCCGCTTAAAATGCGTCATTTCGTGACGGAGTATGTTGTGTAACTGTTCTTCCGAAAGCTCCGTTTTCGGTAAAATAAGCGTTGGTCTGAATACGCCTGTCATAAACGGCGACGCAACATTTTCCCACACACGAACATTGATTTTCCTGTCGGTGTACTCTCTTGTTTCGGGGCAGGATATAACCTCGCTGTTTTTGCGTATTTTAATATTCAGCCTTACATAGCGTACAACATTTAAGAGCATTAAAGCTATTGCGCCGATAAGCCATACATACGCTAAAATATTCATTCGGTTATAAATTATCCTATCCCATATAACAGTTGCTTTCTGCAAAAGCTGCGGTTTTTGAATCGGGGCTGTCTGCACAATATTCTCGGTTGTTTCGGGTTGTTCACTGACAGCCTCTTGTTGTGTCTGTATCGTTTGCGTTGCAATGTTCGGTGCAGGCATCGGATTTACATTAAACCGCACCGGCATAAGCATTACAAAAAGCACGCACAGCCATATGTAATAATGCCACGAATACCCGAAAATCTTTTTCGTTATCGGGCGAAGCAGACTGATAACAACCGCAAGGACAGAGCCGGCAAGTGATGTGATTAAAAGAGCTTTAAATAATTCACCAATCAATTTTACCCCTCCTTTTTCTCAAAAATCGCTTTCAGCTCTTGTATATCCTTTTCCGAAAACTGCTCCTCCTCAAAAAGTGCGGCAACCAAATTTTCGGCTGAGCCGTCAAACAGATTTTTAATAAGGTTTTTTACCTGTGATTTTTTATATTCCTTTGCCGTTAAAATTGGTGTGTAATACCACGCCTTGCCCCGTCTTTCGGCAGACAACGCACCCTTTTCAACAAGCCTTGCAAGAAATGTGGCAATCGTTGTGCGTTTCCAGCCCTTTTCTTCAACGGCTTTTCCGATTGCCGTTGAGCCTATCGGCTCATCTGATTTCCATACAACCTTCATAATTTCAAGTTCCGCTTCACCTATATTTATGTGTTTCATAAGGCATACCTCCAATATAATCTACTGTTGTCGACATATATAGTCTACCACATTAGACATAGTTTGTCAAGACCTTTTCATGAATTTATAAATTTTAACTAAGTCTTGACACATAAAACTGTTCGGAATATATAAATACATAGCCTGTGTGAGTAATGCGCTGTTTATCGACGGCATATCCCAATAACAAAAGTTGCCGGCGCAGTCGATTTTGAGGCTGTATGCAGGCTCTGCCGTACGGTATCGTATAATTTACTGCTTTTTCAAAAAAACAAATCCGACAAGGTATGACCCTGCCGGATTTGTTTTCGGTTATGATTATGCTCTTTTAATTACCGAGCATTATTTATCGTCATAATCAATATAACCGGCTTTATGTAATTCATCCCGGCTATAGATCGGCGGAAGTATTTCCGCACCGTTAAAGTCGTAAACACCATAGACTGTTTCACCCCACGAGCCAAACTCGGCGGGTTTTGTTATATCATAGGTTATAATATACTTTCCGTCCTCTGTAATGCCAAGAAAATATCCCGCCTTTCTCGGAAGTTCAAGTATTTTATTTCCGCTCGGAAGTTCGTAAAACTCCGTATGTGCTTCTGTTTGCGGTGTGCCGCTGCCGAATACGGCAATCACAGTCTTTTTGTTATGTTCAAAGAAGTTCCAACTGCTGTAACCGTAATCAATGCGGTAATCATATGTTGCCCAGTACATCGGAAGTATAAAAATCACATTGCCGTCTTTGTCCTCAATCCACATCTGCATTAAATTAAAACAACAGGATAGTTCCGAGTTGATTTCGCTGTGATGTGCAATGCAATTTATAAGCCGCATTGCGATTGCAGTCGCCTGTTCCTTTGAAAGCGTTTCTGCCGGCGAAAAACGATTTTCACCCGTTCCGTTCATAATTCCCATTCCGCAGACGGATTTTATTGCATCCGTTGCCTCATCTGTCAGAGAATGAGTATCATTAAAAGGCAATTTATACGACAGCTTTTTCAAATTGCAATATTTGGCAGCGCGGCTTATAATGAGAGCTGTTTCCTCTCTTGTCAGATAATCTGACGGGCAAAAGGTTTTTTCGGTTTTGCCCTTAATTATTCCGCTTTCATACAGAGCTAAAATATACTCGCTGTTTGTATCTTCAAACGGTGATGTCTTTCCCGAAAATTTGGGGTAAATCGGCGTTGATTTTCCGATTTCATCCGAAACATTTGTAACACCGTTCATATAACCGACCGTATTGTATATAAGCTCACAAAATTCTTGCCGTGTAACAGACGCTGTAAAATCGCCGCCGTACATTTCCTGCGGCATTATGTTATACAGAGGGGATTCTGCGTCTTTAATGTAGTAATATGCCCATTCGGAACATTTTTCTATTGTATCTTTTGCCCGGTGATTTTTAATATCATTGAAATCCGTGTCGTTACTGCTGTTAATCAGCGACATAAACGCTGACGGATTTTCTGTCGTATAGAGTGCATATGGCATTCTGCTCATTAAAGCGCTGTATCGGTCAATGCCGCCGCTTTGTCCTATAAACGCATACGAAAAACTTCCGTCTGTTTTTTCGACTGTTATATATGTACCATCTGTTGTGATTAACTCCGGCTCAAAAGTTGAGGTGAGCATAAGACCGTCGCTTATATCATAAAAAGCGTTTTTATCCACATAATCTGTTTTAGCGTTAATTGTTATAGCAACACTTTTGACATCTTCACGGCTCGCACCCAAAAATTGTGTCAGCGTGATTGTTCCGCCGATGGTTTCGGTTTCTGCTGCAAATGTAACCGTAGTACACAACATCATTATACATAACAGGCTGAATATTATTTTTTTCATTTTGCAGAACCTCCTTTTATTGAATCGTTACATACTCTTGCCAGCGGTATAAAAAATTATCAAAATCGTGTTCGTGAAATGACATCTGTACACTGTATTTTTTGCCTTTCTCAAACGATTTGCCCTTTATTGGAAACACATCATAATTTTTAAGTTCGCCTGCGGAGTGATTTTTTGATACCCATAAGTCCTGTGCAACAATATTGTGTTTATCGTCAAAAACAAGAATGTCCGTGCACTCTGCGTTGTTGGCGGCCAAGCTGCAATTTACGGTTATTTTGTTTCCATCGGCGCTGATTATTTTGATATTGTACCCCTCAACATCAAGGTTTTCATAATTTGTTTCAAAAGAAGCGAAATATCCGTTGTAACGCATCATTTTAGATTCATCATCTATATACTCCTCTATATTGCCTATAATTTCAAGATTTTGTGCAACAGGCCAATCCATACTTTCGCCGGTATCGGTGTACGTTAAATCCTCATTCAAAGTCCTTTCCATAGGAAAACCGATAAATACGTTTTTAAGACTGTTATCTGTATTTAATGTAAAATATATGGCAGCCGTACACTCATAGTCAGTAGGTTCAACCCCTAACTTTTTGTATAAATTATATCCTATACTTGTGCTTAACGGATTATAGTCTTTACAGCCTAAAAACTGTAACCCTGTATATTTATCAGAGTCAAGTTGTTTATGAATCTCTGAACCGATACTATATCCGTCCAACCACGCTAATTTTTGCTGTCCCTTGCCTCCAACAAAGCCCAATGTGTTTACATTGCGAATAATTCCCGAAGAAGCTTCCCTCATCTCATATCTGGAAAGTGTGCATTTAATATTGCCATCTTCTGCTGCAATGTTGTTTTTTAGCCAATCGGGAACATACTTGTTTTGAACATTGATTGTAAATTGCATTCCGTCCCTATAATAAATTTCGTTTTTTGTAAAATGCTCCAAGCCGTCAGAGCCGACCGCCGCCATAACGATAGTTGCACCGAGCATTGTAACGGCTATTGCAATCGACATTACCGCCGCCATAATCTTTGAAATCCGACCGCTTCCCCTGCGGATTTTTGTAAATCTGTTCTGCAATGTCTTTTTATTTGCACTCATTTTTGTTGTGTATAAATTTTCAAACATTGTTTTAGCTCCTTATCCCGTTATTCCTGTGCTTTCCAGTCTATATATTCCATTTTCAAAGGCTTTTTATATTGCTGTGTGCTTAAATCATATCGTCTAATCTCTTGAAGATCATCGGAATTTAATATTGTCTGCTTTAACACAAAAGTGTTTTCATTTTCAAACGATAATCCCAAGCGAACAGCAACATCAGACGGGAATGTTTCTAACTGTGCAATTTTTCCTGTTGCCTTATCAATGGAGATACAAGTTTCCGCATTTGCTTGAGTATAATTTTCTATCATACATACCAAGTAATTTCTACTTTCTATTCTCTGCATAATTCTAAATGCATCGTTTTCCAATATCGTGTTTAGCGTGTCTTTGTGTGCTCTGCTTCCGGCTACGGCATTGGTATCAATAGTCAGGGTTAATGTTTCTTCATCAAAGGTTAAACGCCCTAAATAATATGTGTCGTGTGCAACACCGTCCCACAAAATAGAATAGTCAGCATCTTCGTTTTCAGGTATCAAATAATAGGCAACCGCACGGATTGAAATATACGAGGTATCTTCAAGCAGCAAAACAGGCGGAGCCCAAGCGTTACTGTATTTTTCGCTGCCTATCTGACAATACCATTTCTCTCCATTTTCAGATACAATCTCAATAATAGGCATATTTATATTTGCCCCTGTGGTTGCACCGTAAATTTGCTGTGTTACAGAATCAGTAACCAGATTTTCTTGTCCCTCCCAAGCATAGGACGGGAAGCTTTTTTCGCCTTTCATATAATCGGGCACATTGCTTTTCGGAACATTGTAATGCACATTACAGCCAAGCATTTCAAATACTTTTCGGAGCGGGACATAATAACTGTCGGTATTCAAATACCGTGAGTTTTCAATGTGCTTGATATCTATCGTTTGTTTCTCACCATCCACAATAATTATTCCGTTGTTTAGTTCCCAACCGTCCATTGCCGCCATAACGACAGCCCCGCCGAGCATTGTCACGGCAATGGCACAGGACATCACCGCCGCCATAATTTTTGAAATCCGTCCGCTTTTCCTGCGAATTTTTGTAAACCTGTTCTGCAAGGTCTTTTTATTTGCACTCATTTTAGTTGTGTATAAGTTTTCAAGCATTTTTTTGCCTCCTTTTCGTCAATTATTCAAAGCAGAAAAATCTGCTTTAGGTATATTGATTTGCCATATAACAGGGATAAAAGCTATTCTATCGTTGTTATTATTATATATAATAATACCGTTATTTTTATATATGTGTTTTCCGTCAGCCGTTATAATTGTTCCGCAAATGTTGAATAATTCACCGTAACCACCTGCGTTGACAATGTCACCATCCGTTTGTATTGAGTTTAATTTTTGCGGTTGTTGATTTTCAACTGTAATTACCGCTACCGTATTTCCGTTTTCGTCCGTTATAATTCGTTTAATGGGCGTATCGGGCGAAAATCGCTCCTGCTGAGCCAATGTACCTATAAATACTTCTTCACCCGGTTTATAATAGGTTTCGGGAGCTAAATCTCTTATAACATTAAATTTGAAATTCGGAATTTGTCCTGCTCTCATTAAATCCTCAAAGAAAAACTCGCTTACATAAGTAATGCCGTCTTGTAATATCGGTACTGCACTCATTGTGCGATTTGACGCCGGTCCGTCCGAATAGGTTATATAATCGCTGCCGATAGCTATTTCGCATTTATCCGCATAAAAGCCTTCTTTTTGAGAATGTGGCATAGAAATTGTAATTTTTCCGCCGTCCCATTGTATGTCATTTATACCGAAAGCATTTAATGTTTCACGCAATGGCAAATAGTAGCTATCGCCATAAATAATCGGGGTATTGGTTAGAGAAATCATATTACTGCCATTGTAAATTTCATATTTTATTTGTTCATTTTGATTCTCATAGGTTGCTGTAACAGCCGCCATAACGATAGTTGCACCGAGCATTGTCACGGCAACGGCACAGGACATCACCGCCGCCATAATTTTTGAAATCCGTCCGCTTTTCCTGCGAATTTTTGTAAACCTGTTCTGCAAGGTCTTTTTGTTTGCGCTCATTTTTGTTGTATATAAATTTTCAAGCATTTTTTTAGCTCCTTTCCTCGACTAAATTAAGAATTGTCTGCATATATAACTTTTGTTCATCTTCGGACATATTTTTTGTTACCGACATATCGCACGACACCTCACACGCTTCGCTCAAAGCAGCACAGGCAAGATAGCAAAGCGGATTGAACCAGTGAACGGCATTTACCAAAATTGCAAACCATTTCACAAGCAAATCCTTTCGCTTATAATGCGTCAGTTCGTGCAAAAGTACCATACGCATATTGTTGTCGGGAATTTCCCGACAGGGAATATATACGGTCGGAAACAATATCCCCACAAGCATAGGCGAGCCTATATCCGATGACGCTTTCAGTCTGATATGCCTTTTAATTTTAAGTTCCTTTTTTACTTCCGAAAATATCTTGTTGTCGGAAATTTTAACTGCATTTTTGTTTTTATGGCACAAAAACCTAAAATAGCTTATCATGACAACAAGCAAAAATATGAGAACGCCTGCGCCCCATATATATGCGATAAGGTCAAAGAGCCGTATTTGAATTGTAGGCGATAGCTTAACCTCCCGATATTCAATCGGTGTGTCATAGGTTACAACCGTATCGGGATTGATTTCCTCCTGCGGCTGTATTTGCGTCTGCACCGTTTGATTTTGCGGCACTATTGAAAGTTTTTGCGCCTCTTTTTTCGGTATCAGCTTGTATGCCGGTAATACCATAGAAATCAGCAGGGCAACCCATACGCAGTATTGCCACCTTGCCGGCAGCTTCTTTGCGGTAATGGGCTTTAAGAGTAAAAGCAGCGCTGTTATCCCGAACCCGAACAGGCTTAATATAAGCACTGTTTTGAAAACATCATACAAATTGATCACTCCAAATCAAACATATCTTTCAGCTCCGACATATCCTCTTTGGAAAGCTTTTTGTTTTCATAGAGTGCCGCAACAAGATTTTTAACCGAGCCTTTATAGATTTTCGATAAAAAGCTCTCTGTTTCGCTCATATCATAATCATTTTGTTTCAAAATCGGATAATATAAATTTGTGTTTCCCTTTTTTTCACAAGATACAACATTCTTTTTTAGTAATCTCTGCAAAAATGTAGAAACGGTAGACGGCGTCCAGTCGTTTCCGTCAAGAGCCCTGACAACATCGGATACCGTCATTTTCTTTTCCGAGTTCCACAAAATTTTCATAATACTGTATTCCGAATCGGTAATTGTGTGTTTTGCATTTGACATATAAAATGCCCCCTTATGCGTCATAAGATTTTTGTTAAGTGTAATTACACTCGTAGCTACTGTAATCAGTATAACATAGTCAGCTACATTTGTCAATGTTATTTTAATGAATTTATAAATTTTAACCAAGTCTTAACACATAAAACTGTTCGGAATATATAAATACATTACCCATATCAAAACAAGATTTTCAACCTCTTTCACACAAGTCTTGACTTGAATTTTTTTGCGAATTGAGCAAATAGAAGTCATTTTAGGGGCGGTTTTGGGTTAGGGTATTACCTTGCTCAAAACCGTCCTTAAAAGTGTTGATTTTACGGTGTTTTTAACTGTCTATTTGCTCAATTAAGCCTTGTCCTTTACATCTACCGTTCATTTTCTTTTTCTTGTTTACGGCGGCTATTTTCGGATTTTTGCACACTTTTCTTGTTTATATAATTTTCAAGCCGTTTGCGTACGGAATACCTGTCCGTTTCGCCTATGGCTTTATCGGTTTCGGATTTTGCGGTATCATAAATATTCCAAATAAATGAGCCGCCGTAAATTTTTTGCAGTTCGGATATTGTTTCGCTTTCAGACTGTGGTCTGATGTCATAACGCAAATTTTGTAATTCTTCCGTATCAAATTCCTGTGCCTGTTCCTTTAACTCGGAATATTCCTTTTGAGCGCTGTCAAGTCTTGTTTTGCTTTCATTTGAGTGTCTTTCCATAACGGGAACGGCTTTTTGAATATCGTTTAGTTTAGTCTTAACCGTCTGAATATCGTTTGTATTGAGGTTTGCCAAAATTGTATTTTTCTTTGTACGCAATTCTTCGATTTGTTCCGACAGTTCATTGATAGCTTGCGTTAATTCCTTATGCTTGAAAATCTTAATCGGCGGTGTTTTTGCTTTTTCGTCCTGTTTCCGCTTGCGCTCGCTGATTTTTGATTTTAATTCGGAAATAATTGCGGAATAATCATCGCAGTGAATTTTCAGTCTTGCGGCTTCCGCTGTCTTTGCGTTTTTCCACTTATCCGCAAAATTTATGACATAGCGGCAATGAATCATTGTACTGCGTATTTTTTCAAGCGTTTCCGCAACGACGGGCAGGGTGCGTTTGACTGCCTCCGTCAGTTTCTTTATCCGCTTTTTAATTTCACGCAAAATACGGTTGTCCTCTTTGATTTGCCGATTTAATTCGCACCGTTCGGAAATACCGCCTTTTTTCTCAACTATCCTTGCGGAAATCCCCTCATAAATTGTCGGCTGTTCATCAATGCCCCTTGCTTTATGGCTTCGGTGGTCGATACGGCTTTCGGATTTTGCAATTTCAAGATATTTATTTGAAATATCCGCCCAGTTTTTCCGCCATATCTGCAACTGCTCCTCGCTGTTCCAACGCTCCGTTATGGGATTTTGTCTGCCGTAGCGTGTGCTTTTCGGATATTTTGAAACACGCTCCAAGCCCTCTGCCTGTGACGGCGGCATATATACTTTCTTTTTCCCGACAAAATATTGATATTGTTTTTCCCAGCCGTCAGACTGTGCAGACTTAAACTCCGCTGATGTAAAACCCCGTTCTTCGCCGTTTTTAACGCACAAATATTCTTTTTCGGTTTTGCTCTGCCACTTGCCGTTTTTGTCAAGCGGTCGGACTGTCAGCATAATATGTGCGTGTGGGTTGTGTCCGTCCGTATCGTGAATACAAAAATCGGCGCACATTCCGTCTGCTACAAAATTGTCCTTTACATATTCGGATATTAAGGATATATTTTGTTCTTTGCTTAATTCAACAGGCAAAGCAACAACAAATTCCCGTGCAAGTCTGCTGTCCTTTGTTTTCTCGGATTCTTCAATAGCGTTCCATAAAACGCTTCGGTCTTGCCATTCCGGCGGAGCTTGCGGCGGCAGTAATACCTGTTCATATATAAGTCCGTGCTTTCTTGTATAATCGTGCTGCACACCGTCATAATCGTTAAAAATCTTGGAACAGCTCATATATGCGGAAGCGGCAACGGCGCTTCTGCCGACACCCCTTGAAATGACCTTTGCCTCCAAATGGTAAATTGCCATAGCGGATTGCTCCTTTCCGTCACGCAATAGAACATAATTTATCAAGTAAATACAAGGGTTTCGGGAGCCGTTTTTGAGAGGGTAATATATAACCATTAAACACCCCGAAAACGGCGTTCTATTGCGTTACATTTTTGTTTCTTTTTCCTAAAAAGAAAGTGGGCGGAAGATGTGAAACAGATAACGCACATCAAAGATAAAAGCTGTCGGCGACAGGTTTTATCGAAATTTCGACAAGGTATGAAATACCGATATGCCCGATTTTATCGGAGCATTGTTTTGTAAAACTACAAAACTGTCGGAATTTACGGCGAATGAGCAGAGCGAATTTGACGAGCTCTCTGCAAGAGCGCACGGCTTGCCAACGGCAAGTACCACCACTTGACCTGCGGTCAAGTGGTGAGTAAGCGCGCCCTTATAGGGAAATTAAGGGGATTTTCGCATAGAAATCCCCTTGAAATAAGTTGCTTTTACATCAGATTTTCCGTAAAATACCGATGCAAAAATTCCTCCAGATTATCGGTTTCTACCGTTTTTATTTCGGGTAAAACCTTTTCCAAAGCTGCACCCTCAACGATAAGCCTGTGCGTTCTCGCCTTGCGTTCCTTTACTCTGTCACGGGCGATTGCTTCCTCTAATCTGTGCTTTTCCTGCAATAATTTTTTCTCGTCCTCTGTCATACTGCTTTTCGCTCCTTTACCTTGTTTTTCAGCATTGATAAAATCAAATCGTCTGCCGTTTGTTTCGTATCGGGATTTCCGAATGATGAAACAATAAATGTAATCTTGCCGCATTTTCTGCGGTATGCGTTTCCGATAGGCGCTGCTCTCGGTTTATTCTTGAACATAAAAAAGCCTCCTTTCTCTGCAAACTGTAATTTCAGTTTACAGGAAAAGAGGCTTTTTTACATTGAGTGCAAATTGAGCGTAAATTGACTAATTTTCCGATATTAAATTTTGTGCGTTGATTCCGTATGAGGAAACAGCGTCTTGCAGTTCGTATATTTTCCGCTGCGTAAGCTCCGGCTCGTCCTCATAAATTTCGGCATAGATATTCAATGCCTTTTTCAAATGTGGTACGGCGTTTGCCTTATCGTTCATCTGCAAATATATAATGCCTGTATTCCATAAAAGCTCCGCATAAATACCGCTGTTTTCTTCTGTGTATTCCACACATTTTTTTAATGCGGTTATTGCTTTTTCCGGCTCGCTTAAGTTTGCGGCAAGGTTGGCATAATTGCAGATTTGAGCAATACTGTCGGCTGTGTACTGCAAGTTATTTTCCGTTAAAATATAATATGCCTTTTCCATAAATTCTTTTGCTTTGAATACATCTCCGCTTGCGTGATACAAGCCGCCCGTATTTGCGTAAATATTTGCTATAAGGTGCGGATTTGTATTTTCATCGCATAAATTTACGGCTTGCAGTTCATATTCCAAAGCGGCGGATATATTTTGATTACAGATGTGCTCATACGCCGATTTGTAATCAAAAAGCAAAGCACGGTCATCATTGTTATGCGCTATTGTTTCAAGCTCTGCAATAATCAGCTTCATTCCGCTTTGATATGCGTACTTTTCCATATACGCAAATGCGTCTTTTATGAATATCTTGTATTTGTCCGTATCGTCCTTTTCTGCAAGCAGGATTATATTTTCAATCACCTTAAACATTGTAGTGTGATACGGCAGGTCTGCTCCGTGCATAAGGCACAGATTATGTATGCCGGTGATAAAAATTTGGCAGTTTGAAATACTCGGTTTTTTATCGTCAAGCGTGATTTCCTTTATCAGAGGGTGCAGGACGATTTTGTGTAATTCGTTCCGTTTTATCGTTCCGTATTCTATTAGCCGGTTAAGGCTGTTGAGATTTTTTAAGTTCAGCCACCGTGCAAAAAGCCTTGGGTTTATGCCATCATCGGGAATAAATGTCATACATTTTAATATTTCGCCGCACTCGCCGTCAAGTCCGGCAATATACATAAGCCTGTGGATATGCTCGTAATAGGTTGCTTTCCGGTTTCTGCCGTCCTTTACGATATTTATTTTGTCCTCGCTTTGCAGTATGCTTTTTGATTTTTTCAGTTCCGCAAGCAGTTTTTTCGGCTTTAATATTCCGCAGGCAAGCAGACGGGCGGCAAGCTCGACTGACAGAGTGTGACGGTGTACCTCATCAATGATTTGCGTTACAATTTCAAGTTTCTGTTCGGTTTTGTCATAAAATTTTTCGGCAAGCCTGATAAGGGTAATTTTCGGCATTTCCAAAGCCTCAAATTCCGTGTATTCCGAAAATCTGCACCTTGTTGTAAATAGGATTTTGCAGCGGTATTGCGTAATATCGTCAAAACCGCTTTCAGGTGTGGGCACAATATCAAAATTATCAATGATAATCAGCGTGTCCTCTTTCAGACTTTTCAAAAATCGGCTGTGCCTTTCAAAACGGCTGTCAGTTTCGGTTTCCGTATCGTCGGCAAAATCGCAGTCTGCAATCATCTGTTTTAAGTTTCCGCCATACCGTAAATACAAAATATTCGTATATTCTTTTTTATATTTTTCGGCATACATCTTTGCAAGCTCGCTTTTGCCTATGCCCGCAACTCCCGTTAAAAATATTTTATCGTTTTCTTTCAGTAATTCGTGTATATTTTCAAGGTCGCTTTCCCGTCCGCAGAAATGACGGCAGGGCTTCGGTACAATGTCATAGATGTAATCTTTCACAATGGGTGAAAGCGTTCCCGTTGATAATAATTCCTTTGTTTTGACATCGTGTTTGATAAATGTCCTGCTCATTGTAAATAACAGTACGCGGCTTATGAAATTTGAAAGGTCAATATCATTATTATAGGAATAATTTTCTGTAAGCTCACTTTTTAGATTAGCCGATACGGTCGTATCGTTCATCAAAAGATGATACAGTTCCTCTGCCGCCATAAATTTATCGTAAAGCAGGGGTAAAATATTTTGTTCGATGTCAATCGCCATTGCTTCAATATTTCCGTTTGCGGAATAATAGCTTGTAAGACGAGAGCTTATTTTCGCCGTTCCGTTCAGCCAACGGCACACAAGCCCGTTGTCGAAATCAAAGTCAAGACCTTCGTCGCTTTCGATAAAGTCCTTGAACAAGTCGTACATAAAATCAAGCTGGCTTATACTTTTGCCGACTGCAACAAAATCAAGTATTATTTTGGCAGCCGTGCAGAAATCGCATATTTTCATAATTAAATTTTCACTTCCTTTTGCTCAATTTGCAGTCAATTCCGGCTCAATGCAAGTCCTTCTTTCTTAATTTATAATTATACCATAAACCGATAAAAAAAGATATATTCAGAACAGAAATTTTTGATTGGGCATTGAAATATTTTCAAAGGCACGGTATAATTAAAATACACAATATCTTAAATTGCTGTTCGGAAAGGAAGGAATCAATGAATAAGAAACAGCAATTTAATAAAATAACGGCTCTTTACTGCCGATTAAGCCGAGATGATGATTTGGGCGGCGACAGTATGAGCATACAAAACCAAAAGGCAATGCTTGAACATTTTGCAAATGAGAACGGACACATCAACTGCCGTTTCTTTATTGACGACGGAGTGAGCGGCACAACCTTTGAACGCAAAGGCTTTCAAGAGATGATAGCCGAAATAGAAAAAGGGAATGTCGCAACGGTTATTGTAAAAGACCTGTCAAGGCTTGGTCGTGAATATTTGCAAACGGGCTATTACACCGAGATTATGTTTCCGAAATATGATGTTCGTTTTATAGCTGTAAACGATAATGTTGACAGTGCAAGCGGTGATAACGAATTTGCTCCGTTCAAAAATATTATCAACGAATGGTATGCACGCGACATCAGCCGTAAAATCCGTTCTTCGTATAAAACCAAAGCGTTAAAAGGTGAATTTACAGGTGTGTTTGCTCCATTCGGTTACAGAAAATCGCCGGAGGATAAACATAAGTTAATTCCCGATGAGAACGCAGAAATCGTTAAGCGTATGTTTCAAATGGCATTGGACGGCAAATCGTGCTGTGCTATCGCAACCGCCTTAAAAAAAGAGCATATTCCCACGCCCGGCGCTTATGTCCGAGATAAAGACGGCGTTATGCGTGAAAACAAAAAGGTGAAATATCCGTACAGCTGGTTTCAGACAACGGTCAGAGATGTTTTGTCAAACGAGGTGTATATCGGCAATATGGTAAGCCTTAAATTTACCTCAAAATCATTTAAGGACAAAAAGCTGATTGCACGCCCCGAAAGTGAGCATATACGGGTTGAAAACACGCATGAGCCGATTGTTGACAAGGAAACATTTTATACCGTTCAAAAGCGTATTGCAGTCAAAAAGCCGCAAAACAAATTAAATCCCGATAATGTTTTTCGGGGGCTGGTATTCTGCGGCGAGTGCAGCTCAAGCCTTGTCTACAAAAAGGAAAACAGCGTAACAAATACCGCTAAATATCAATGCAATTTGTATGTTCACAGAGGGAAAAGCGTATGCACAAACCATTCCGTCACCGCCGAGAATTTGAAAAATGTTGTGCTTGACGATATTAACCGCCATATACGGCTGTCAAAAGAGGATAAGGCTGCGTATGTGAAAAGGCTTATTCAGAGTACGGACGATATGCAAAGCGGCGAAAGGGCGTTATCTAAAAAGGAAATACAGAGAATAACGCAAAGGCTTGATGAGATAAGCAAGGTTTTACAGACAATGTATGAAGATAAGGTTTTTGGTCGCATATCGAGTGAGCGTTACGCTTCAATATCCGCAAGCCTTGAAAAAGAAGAAAATGAATTAAAAAATCGTTATGATGAAATTCAGACGAGATTATCAAGGACGAAGCAGAAAACCGAATCGGCAAAGGATTTTGCGGATTTGATAGAACGGTATTCGCCCGTAATAGAGCTCACAGCAGATTTATTAAACCGCCTTATTGAAAAAATCGTCATTCACGAAAAAACGGACGAAAACGGCGAAAAGGTAATGCCGATAGAAATTTATTACAGATTTATCGGCAAGACCGAAAATGAGAATTAAAGGCGGCACGCACAGCCGCCGTATAAATTTAGGCTCACCACCGCAATATATGAATTACTTGATTTATCGAGCGTATTTCTTTCATACCGCAAAACTCGTCTAACTCCTCATACCAAATATATCGAATATATCCATGTGTAACTTTGGTAGATTTCAATTTCTGCACCTTGTCCGCACCGCGAAACAGTATTTTCTGACCTGTTTTTTTGTAGACAATTTCCGGCACACTCGCCTTTATATCCCACATATCCGATACACCGAGCTTTTCAATCGCCCATTCAAGCTGAGAGAATACGCTGTCTTTTAAGTAAGCACCGACCTTACGCAGTACAACCGCATTTGTATCGGCATTTTTCATAATACCGAGTATAATTTCAACGCTCACAAAACTTGATTTAGTCGACCCACGACCACCGCAAAGCCAAAAATGCGTATAATCTTCAATAGAGTTATGCACCTTGTAAAAAGACGGTGCAATCAACCTGTCAAGACTGCACTGCATTTTTCCGCTCCTTGATTTCTTCGGCTTTTTCGATATTATCGACGATTATAACATCACCGCCTCCGCTTTCGCTCTTGCCTTCGAACATTCCGTAATGCTTACCCAAAAGCTCCGCCGCTTTAAATGAATCCGCCATACGAATTTCCTCATCTTCGCGACGCATTATGTACGTTAGAAATTCAAGAATTTCCCCTTCATTTGCAATGCCCAATTTAATCACCCTCTTTTTCATTTAATATTGATTTTTCATCAATACATAACGTCCGACTTTCTGACACATTCACTGCAGCCGATACATTCTTCATCATCATTGATATAGTAATGTTCCGGTTCAAAAGCACCGCATACGGGACATACCGTTTCCCCGTCATATGAGTCATACTCACCGTAATTATCCGTCCTTGCAATTTCCATTGCCAAAATTGCCATTGGGTCATCATTTGAATAAATCATAAGCACTCCTTTCTATCTTTTTAAGATACTTTATTGTTAAAAAATATATGTCAATCACTTGGCTATCTCTTTAAGACACTGTTATTATATCTTACAAAGATACTTTTGTCAAGCATAAATTTCTTTTTAGGATACTTTTAACAACATTTTGTTTACTTTTCAGATACTTTTATGTACAATGCTTGCAAAAAGTTTTAAAATATGATACTATATAATAAGTTACGAAATATGATTAGAAAGATTTTGGTGATTAAAATGACTACGGGCGAAAGAATTAAAATGCTCAGAAAAGAGCATAATTTAACCCAGGAGGAGCTTGGAGCAAAAATCGGTGTGCAAAAAGCGGCAATCCAAAAATACGAAAAAGGGACAGTAAAAAACATAAAACGCGACTCGCTTATAAAGCTTGCACAATGTCTTGATACTTCCCCCGAATATCTTCTCGGTTGGGAGGATATGCCGAATAATGTTGAAGTAGCCGATACGTCAAACTATGTAAATATTCCGATAATCGGCAGAGTTGCGGCAGGTCTGAGCTGCTTTGCCGAAACTAATATCACAGATTACGAACCTGTCAATAAAAATGACGTTCGCGGTGACGAACCGTTCGTTTTTCTCCGTGTTGTCGGTGACAGTATGTATCCGCTTTTTATGGAGGGCGACCTTGTGCTTGTCAGATGTCAGTCGTCGGTTGACAGTGGCAGTTATGCGGTTGTTATGATAGACGAAGAGGACGGCGTTGTAAAGAAAATCGTATACGGGCCTGATTTTATCGAACTTCACTCCATAAACCCAATGTACCCTGTCAGACGTTTTGAAAACGAAGATGTTACACGTATTCGTGTATTCGGCTTGGTACGCGAGATAAAGCGAAAATTTTAGTCGAATTTGGAACAAATCAGTATAAATTTACGTCTAATAATATATATGATAAAGGAGTATAATATTGTATCAATATAAAACACTTTCAAACGGTATAAAAGTAGTTGCCGAAAAGATTGATTACCTAAAGTCAATCTCAATCGGAGTATGGGTAGGCAACGGCTCACGATATGAAAATAAAGAAGTAAACGGAATTTCTCATTTTATCGAGCATATGCTTTTTAAGGGAACGAAAAATCGGTCGGCGGCACAAATTGCACACGAAATAGATTCGGTCGGCGGTCAGCTTGACGCATTTACTTCACGTGAATATACTTGTTTTTACACAAAAACACTTGATTCGCATATTCCGATTGCACTTGAAATTCTTTCGGATATGCTTTATAATCCGAGTCTTTCGCCAGACGATATGTCACTTGAAAGACAGGTTATAAAAGAAGAAATCCGTATGTATGAGGATAGTCCGGAAGATCTTGTGTATGACCTTTCGTCATACGCTGCGTGGGGCGACACACCTATGGGCAGAACGATTCTCGGCACATATGAAAGTCTTGACAGCATAACGCCGGATATAATGAGAAACTATATGAATAATCATTATACAAGTGCGAATACTATAATATCAGTATCAGGAAATTTTGACGATACGTTTTTTGAACTTCTTGAAAAGTATTTCGGTACAAAGAAAATGCTTGACACAAAACCGTATCTTCCCGACGCACCTTATATAAGCAAAAATAATATCGTAAAAGAAAAAGATATTGAACAAGTCCAGCTTGTCGCAACGTTCAAAGGCATTGATGTTATGGACGAATCGGTGTACAGTCTGCTTGTGTTTAACAACGTGTTCGGCAGCGGAATGTCGTCAAGATTGTTCCAAAACATACGCGAACAGCGTGGTTTGGTGTATTCGATAAGTGCGGGACACAGTGCGTATATCAATACGGGCGTATTTGATATTTCTGCCGGAATGAGTCCCGAGAGTCTTGGCGAAGTCGCACATCTTATTTCAACAGAAATCAATACGATTAAACGCAATAAGCTGACATCGGCAGAAATCACAAAAGCAAAAGAACAGCTTAAAGGCAATTATATACTTTCAAGCGAAAGCACAGGCGCAAGAATGCAAGGTGCAGGTCGCTCATTGCTTTTGAATAAACCGATATACACGCAGGAAGAAGCACTGAAAAAAATCGACGCAGTAAATGCCGATTCGGTTGTGGAAATAATAGACAGAGTTCTCGACAGTTCGACTATGTGTATTTCAGCAGTCGGACCTGTCAATAACGTTGAGAATCTGTTTGAACTCGATTAAATAATGTATAAATATTAATTTATTATAAAATTTTAGCTAAAGCACTTGCAATTTTATTGTATTTGTACTATGCTATAAATAAATGATATGCTATTTTTAGCAGAAAGGGTGAATATCATGGAATTTAACGAAACAATGAAAATCAACCTTGAGTTTGATAAGGAAAAGGAAGTCAGAGAAATAGTTGCCAAAGTATATGAGGCACTGAAAATCAAAGGCTATGATCCTATCAGCCAAATAGTAGGATATATCCTTTCAGGCGACCCGACCTACATAACAAGCTATAACGGTGCAAGAGGTCTGATTGTTAAAATAGAACGTGACGAACTTTTAGAGGAATTTGCAAAAACATATATTAAAACGCTTTAATCAAATAAAAGGTATTTTATACATACCTTTTATTTGTACGCAAAAAATCCGTCAAATGACGGATTTTTTAGTTTCATCACAATATTTTCTTTAATACCTGCATTACACCCTCATCATCATTTGACGGTGCGATGTATTTTGCAACTTTTTTAATTTCATCGTGTGCATTTTCCATGGCGTAACTTTCGCCGCAATTTTGGAGCATTTCATAATCATTCATATAATCACCGAACGCAACACATTCTTCGGGCGAAATACCGTAAATTTCCTGAATAACCTTAATTGCGTTGCCCTTATTTACATTTGCATTAATAACATCAACCCAACTTTCCGCCGATAAAACAGCCTTCAAATCACCGCTTATATCCGCGAGTTTGGGAAGTATATTATCCTTCGCTCTTTTGTGGCAGTAAAGCGCAAGATTTAAAATATTATCCTTGCCCACCACCGATTTTATATCATCAACAGTTTCCAAACGCACATTGTATTGTGCAACATCGTTCATAACATATTCGGGCGGGTTTTCTATATAAGATGTTTTTTCGCACCCAAGCACAGGATAAATCCCTTTGTCCTCACTCACCAAATCAAGCACTTCCAATGCCTTATCGTCAGGAACGGGCATAATATGAATAACCTTGTCCTTTTCCATTATAATTCCGCCGTTTTCAGAAATAAAAATCAATTTATCCTTAATCGGATTAAATATATTCAAAAGACTGTAATACTGCCTTCCGCTTGCGACAACAAATTTCACGTTGGGATGTGATTCAATCATTTCAAACAGACCTTTCGGCAAACGCAGTTTACTGTCCAAAACAGTTCCGTCCATATCAAATGCAACAAGTTTTATTGATTTTTTCACACTAAAAAACCTCCTTTTGCTTATTATATACCGCAAAGGAGGTAATGTAAACATTTATTTTTTGTCAGCCTTTTTAATTTTAATTATGTATTCCGTTCCCCATTCAAAAGAATTTTCTTCAATTTTTGCATCTATACCGCTTTTTTTCATCAAATCAACAGCACGTTTTACGGTGTTTTTGAATACTTTAACATCTTTTGCAGTTGTTATGCGAAGGTCATTGATAGGTTTCGGCTTCGGAATATTCATAGTGCGTACAAGTTCTTCTGCTTGTGTAACATTCATATTGTCACGGCAAATAAGTTTGACAGCCTCAAGCTGTTTTTCTTCATTGTTAAGCAACAGTAAAGCCCTCGCGTGACGTTCCGTAAGGTCGTAATCTCTTATTAATTTTTTCACAAGCGGAGGTAGTTTTAATAATCGTATTTTGTTTGCAACCGATGCTTGACTTTTTCCGACTTTCAAAGCCAACTCCGTTTGTGTAAGTCCCTGTTCACGAATAAGACTTTTATAACTTTCCGCTATCTCAAAAAACGACAAATCCTCTCTCTGCAAATTTTCAAGTAAAGCCAAAATTGCCGATTTATCATTGTCAGCCTCAATTATAACCGCCGGTATTTCGTCAAGTCCCGCCATTTGTGCAGCACGAAAACGTCTTTCACCTGCTACAAGCTCATATTCACCGCTACGTCTGCGTACCGTTACCGGCTGAATTAAACCGTATTCCATTATAGAATTTTTCAATTCCTCCATAGCTTGCGGTTCAAAATATTTTCTCGGCTGATTAGGATTTGGTGCTATCATATAAAGCGGAAGTGATACAATCCGCATTTTATCTTGTACCGTTGATTTTCTAAGGAAACTAATCATGGAAATTTCTCCTATGCTAATTTACATTATTTTACACTGAATGGTTAAAAAATATATCCACACGCAAGGTAATCGATTAGTACTCTTTTTAATTTCCCTGAAATTAAAAAGAGTAACCAGCGATAATGTTCGGCATTGATGTTTACACTTGATGTAACAACATTATCGCTGTTTACCCTCGGTGGTGGAAGGTGTAAGACATTTTGGGGGTAGAACAAGGCCTTGGGGAAACCTTGTTAGAAATGTACCGTATCGATACTATCTGCCTTACATTTACTATTATAGCATAATATTTCCATATTGCAAGCACTTTTTGCAATTATAATTCGACAATATTCAATTTAATTTTTTTATTTCACCAAATTGTAACAAGTTCCGATAGGAGTTTTTGTTGCAATACCCGGTTTTCTCGGATATTTAAGCGGAGTTTGTCCTACTTTTTTTATAACTATTATCTTGTGTTTCAATTCGGTGAACGGAATTTCCGCCTCAACAATGTCCTCAATCTGTCCGCCGAGTATTTTTATGGCACGTTTAGCGTCCTTTACTTCCTGCTCTGCCAACGGGCCTTTCAAAGCAAGGAAGTAACCGCCTTGTTTCAAAAACGGAATACACCACTCCGAAAGCACAGTCAAATTAGCCACTGCACGCGACACAACGGTATCGAACTTACCTCTGTAATCTCTGTTTTTACCGCCGTCCTCCGCACGCGAATGGACAAATTCCACATCATTTATATCAACTTTTTCACAAACGTCCTTTAAAAAGTTAATTCGCTTATTAAGACTGTCAAGCAAAGTCAGCTTAATTTCAGGCTTTGCGATTTTCAGCACAAGTCCGGGGAAACCCGCACCTGTTCCGACGTCAATCACTTTTCCCTTGACATATCCCGTCTTTATTGCGGTCAGCGAGTCAAGAAAATGTTTTGTTACAATGCCCTCATCATCTGTTATCGCAGTAAGATTAATCTTTTCGTTCCACTCAACCAAAAGACGCGCATATTCCATAAGTTTATCAACTTGCACATCATCAAGCGGTATATCAAGCTGTCTGCTTCCGTTTATAATTAAATCCTTCATCATTCACCTATCCATTTTATAAAGATTTCAGCCAAGGTATCATCGGCTCAACATAAATAGCCTGATAACCGAGTTCGTTCGGATGAGTGCCGTCACCGTCAGGCTTACTTTCTGTTCCAAAATACAGCTTGCGCATATCATCGTCACGCACATTTACACCTGTATCGGAATTATTTTTTGCATACAAATCAAGATACGAAACATCCCACTTGTCGCATACTTCTTTTATACGCTCATAATACGATTCAAAATTACCTTCGGCGTCATATGTAAACGGATCATGTGTAATAACAAACCCTACTTTCGAGTTAGGAAAATCATTTCTAATTTCAAAAAACATTTTTTCCATACCGCCGGTCATTGTGTTTTCATCAAAATCACCGCTGAAACCGTCTGTAATTTCTCCAAGTTCCGAATGGCCCCAAAAATCATTCAAACCGCCCTCGGCAATGATATATTCATAATCGCCGTCAAGGTTATCGAGCATATCCGTAATATACGGTCTGTATCCGTCTGAATTTTCCGACCAATGCACATTGTCAGCAAGAGTAGCACCGCCCTTGCTGACATTTGTAACATTCATATTATATTGTTCCCCAATCAACTTGCCGTAACCGCCTTGCCAATTAGTGCCGTAACTGATACTGTCACCAATAAATGCAATTCTTTTGCCGTCAAGCGGATTTTCACCTTTAAAACTGCACGACGTAACAGTCATAACAGCAGTTATCATTAGTGAAATTATTTTATCCATATTTCTTACAACCACTTTTATCCCAAGATTTTTTCAATAAGTTCTGCAAGTTCCTCAGCTTTCTTTGTGATGTATTCTTCGTCCTTACCCTCAATCATAACACGAACAAGCGGTTCAGTACCCGAAGGTCTGATAAGGACTCTGCCCTCGCCGGCAAATTCATCTTCAAGAGCCTTGCAAGCCGCAGCTATTTCTTCATTTTCCATATAACTGTTTTTATTTTCAAGTTTTACAACGGCATTTCTAAGCACTTGCGGCATAACCGTTACAATGCTTGCCGCCTCAGACGCTTTCATACCTGTCTTTTTAAGTACCGATAAGAATTGCAAAGCACTTACAAGACCGTCACCTGTTGTGTTGTGGTCAAGGAAAATGATGTGACCGGATTGTTCACCGCCGATATTGTAACCCTTTGCAAGCATTTCTTCAAGTACATATCTGTCACCTACTTTTGTTCGCGGAATGTTGATACCGATTTTTTCACCTGCCATAAATAAGCCAAGATTACTCATAACCGTTGCAACAAGAGTATTTTGCTTCAATGTACCGTTATCACGCATAAACTTTGCACAAGCCGCCATAATCTGGTCACCGTCAATAAGCTTGCCGTTTTCGTCCACAGCCAACATTCTGTCCGCGTCACCGTCAAAAGCTATACCGATGTCCGCACCGATTGAAGTAACGTAAGCCTGTAAACTTTCCATATGAGTAGAACCGCACATATGATTGATGTTTACACCGTCAGGAGTGTTGTGTATAGCCTCAACGTTTGCACCAAGCTTGTTAAGAGCTTTGAAAGCAGTTTCATAACTTGCACCGTTTGCACAGTCAACAGCGATTTTCATACCGTCAAGACGGCAGTCAATCGTAGAAACAGCAAACGCAACATAATCCTCAACAGCGTTGTGGTTAGCACTTACATAACCGACTTTGCCGTGAGTAGGCAATTCTTCGATCGCCTTTTCACCAAGTATATAACTTTCAATTTCGTTTTCAATTCCGTCACTTAGCTTGTATCCGTCACTGTTAAAGAACTTTATACCGTTGTATTCGCATGGATTGTGAGATGCAGAGATAACAACACCTGCATCAGCCTTGTAGTATCTTGTAAGATATGCAACAGCCGGTGTAGGAACTACACCCAAAGGAATAACCTTTGCGCCCATCGAACAAAGTCCGGCAGTAAGAGCCGCCTCAAGCATATCACCTGATTTTCTTGTATCTTTACCAATAAGTATTCTCGGTCTTTTTGAAGAATGTTTTGTAAGCACATATGCACCGCTTTGACCTGTTTTAAAAGCCAATTCGGCAGTAAGGTCTTTGTTGGCGATACCTCTTATACCGTCCGTTCCAAATAGTTTTCCCATTCTTAATTTCCTCCTAATTAAACTAATCCTATTATATTATTATATAATAAAGATATACAAAAGTAAACCGTTTTTTGACAAAAAAAACTGCCGTTTAAAACGGCAGTCAGATTGTCGACAAATTGTCCGGAACGTGCAAGATATTATTTTTATATTTTATAATTTAATTTATAGCTATAAAAAATAACAGGCAAGCCTATCTTCGATATACGGCTTGCCTGTGCACTTTTTGCGAAAATAAACTCTAACGTACCCATGTACGCCGACGAGTTCATTTTCACAAAATCCGAACTAATTTCTCGACCTCTGCTATCGTGTCGGTATTTTTCCGACAGATTTAATTTTCTTATTAAAGGTCCGTAAACTTCTTACCGCCCATAAGGTGAAAATGTAAATGCGGAACAGTCTGACCGCCGTCCTCGCCACAGTTGTTTACAACTCTGTAACCGTTTTCGGCAAATCCCAATTCAGACGCAATCTGCGGTATCTTTTCCCATATAGCCGCAACATACTTTACGTTTTCCGCATTAATTTCATTCGCACTTGCAATGTGACACTTCGGCACAATAACAATGTGCTCCGGTGCTTGCGGATTGATGTCACGGAATGCTAACATCATATCATCTTCATATACCTTATTTGACGGAATTTCTCCGTCAATTATTTTGCAGAATAAACAATCCATTTTATTCACTCCTTTGTATTTCACACCACCCCTCAGTCGGCTTTGCCGACAACTCCCCTCTTTGGGAGCCTTTTTGCCTCTCCTTAAGGAGAGGTGGCACGCAGTGCCGGAGTGGTGACTCATATCTATTCTCTATTATCTTTTCTCTCTTATCTATTATATCTTTCGTACGGGCGGTCATCGGCCGCCCTTTTAATACCTCAACATTGCGGGCGACCAATGGTCGCCCCTACAATACAATAGTCCAAACCGTTTACGCTATTCTCAATTACTTAATCTGTTCCGCAACGATTTCGTCAACCTTAGCCAACGCGTCATCAATCTTGCTCGCGTCACTGCCGCCGCCTTGCGCCATATCAGGCTTACCGCCGCCGCGGCCGCCTGCAACAGCCGTAATATCCTTAATAATCTTACCGCAATGAACGCCCAGCTTAACAGCCTCCTTTGACGCCATAGCAACAAACGTAATCTTACCGTCAGTTTCAGCACCCATAACAGCAACACTGTTCGGAACTTCCGCCTTAATCTTATCAGCCATAGACTTCATTTCATCAGCACCCATACCGTCAACCTGTGCGGTAATCAAGCTGATTTCGCCGATATGCTTAATACCTGTCATAATGTTGTTTGCCTTTGCGGCAGCCATTTTTTCCTTAAACGAATCAACAGCCTTTTCAAGCTCACGGCACTGTGCCATAACGCTTTCGGCCTTGTGATCAATTTCATTAATTTGATTAATCTTTAACGCAGCCGCAGTCTTTTCAATAAGTCTGTCACTGTTATTGATATATTCAAGCACACCCTTACCTGTCACAGCCTCAATACGTCTTACACCTGCCGCAACACCGCTTTCAGAAATAATCTTAAACAAACCGCATTGAGCAGTATTTGTAAGGTGAGTACCGCCACAGAATTCAACACTGTAATCGCCGACAGAAACAACTCTTACAACATCACCGTACTTTTCTCCGAACAATGCAATAGCGCCAAGCTTTTTAGCTTCTTCAATCGGCAATTCCTGTACAGTCACGTCAATGCTTTCAAGAATTTTCTCATTAACAATATCTTCAGCCTGTTTGATCTGTTCAGTTGTCATAGCCTCAAAGTGAGAGAAGTCAAAACGAAGTCTGTCACTTTCAACAAGCGAACCTGCTTGTGCAACGTGTGAACCAAGTACATCACGAAGTGCCTTGTCAAGAATATGAGTTGCAGTATGGTTACGGCAAACGTCTGTTCTGTGAACCTTGTCAACAGACATTGTAACCGTATCGCCAACCTTAATCGGTGTAAGCTGAACTTCCGTTTCGTGAAGATAATAACCGTCCTCTGTCTTTGTTGTATTAACAACATTTGCAGCCTTACCGTTTATTGTGATAGTACCGATGTCACCTACCTGACCGCCCATTTCAGCATAGAAAGGAGTTTTGTCTGTAACGATAAATCCCTTTTGATTTTCGATTATTGTATCACAAACGCCCTCGTCCTCAACAACAATGCCGACAACTTTTGCGTCTGTTTCAAGTGTATCGTAACCGACAAATACAGTCGGCTCTGCATTTTCAAATTCAAATGTTTCGTTGCCGTCCCAGCTTGAACCTTCTGCACGAGCATCTCTTGCAGTATCCTTTTGTTCCTGCATAGCTTTGTTAAATCCGTCAACATCAACTTCAAGACCTTTTTCTTCAGCCATTTCTATTGTAAGGTCAACAGGAAAACCATATGTGTCGTGAAGCTTAAATGCCTCTTTACCGGTAAGCTCTTTTCTGCCCTCTTTTTGAGCTGCCTCAATATATCCGTTAAGTACGTTAAGTCCGTTGTCGATTGTAGCGTCAAAGCGTTCTTCTTCTTTCTTGATTATGTTTCTGATATAATCTCTCTTTTCATCAAGTTCCGGATAAGCACCCTTTGAACATTCAATTACAGTATCTGCAACTTCAAACAAGAACTGCTTGTTTATACCAAGTAATTTGCCATGTCTTGCGGCACGTCTTAAAAGACGGCGAAGAACGTAACCTCTGCCCTCGTTTGACGGAATAACGCCGTCCGAAACCATCATAACCGTACTTCTGATATGGTCGGTTATAACTCTTAGAGAAACGTCTTTTTTATCGTCCTTTTTATATTCAATATTTGCGATACGGCAAATATGTTTCATAACGTCTTGAACAGTGTCAATCTCAAAAAGATTGTCAACACCCTGCATAACAACGGCAAGTCTTTCAAGACCCATACCCGTATCAATGTTAGGGTTCGGTAAACGGTTATAGTTGCCGTCCTCGTCCTTGTCGAACTGCGTAAATACAAGGTTCCAAACTTCCATAAATCTGTCACATTCACAGCCGACACCGCAGCCCGGCTCACCGCAGCCATATTCTTCGCCGCGGTCAAAATATATTTCCGAACAAGGGCCGCAAGGACCTGTACCGTGTTCCCAGAAGTTGTCCTCTTTACCAAGCTTAACGATGTGAGTAGGGTCAACGCCAACTTCATTTACCCAAATATCTCTTGCCTCGTCATCTTCTTCATACACTGAAATCCAAAGACGTTCCTGCGGAATTTCCATAACCTTAGTGAAGAATTCCCACGCCCAAGCAGTTGCCTCTTTTTTAAAGTAATCTCCGAAAGAGAAGTTACCGAGCATTTCAAAGAAAGTGCCGTGACGTGCAGTCTTACCGACATTTTCAATATCACCTGTTCTGATACATTTCTGACAAGTCGTAACTCGTCTTTTAGGTGCTGTTTCAGGGTTTTGGAACCAAGGTTTCATCGGTGCCATACCCGAATTTATAAGTAACAAACTTGCGTCATTCTTCGGTATAAGCGGAAAACTTCCAAGTCTTAAACAACCTTTTGATTCAAAAAAGCTAAGAAACTTTTCACGAATCTCATTTACGCCCATTGATTTCATAATTTATCTATTCTCCTTTGTTTTTATACTAACTTATCTTATTTATTATATAAAATATCCTGTGCTATGTCAAGCTGAATACAACATTAAAAGCACAATTTCCGTTTTATAAAATTCTTTTATCATTTTCACCATATATTCCGTGTCACGACTTCCCGCCGTTTCGTATGACGAGTGCATGGCAAGCTGTGCAAGACCGATGTCTGCGGTATTCAGCGAAACCTTTTCATTTGAAAGATTTCCAAGCGTTGAACCGCCCGGAATATCACTTCTGTTTGCATACATCTGATACGGCACACCTGCATTTTTGCACACATACTTAACAACCGCCTCCGATACCGCGTCAGTGGTGTATCTTTGATTTGCATTGTACTTAATCACAATACCGCCGTTCATATACACACGGTTTGTACCGTCCGACTTGTCCGCAAAATTCGGATGCACCGCATGAGCATTGTCGCACGATAACATAAAGCTTTTAGCAACGGCTCTTTTGTACGTTTCCGAATTATTGCAAATTCTTTCAAGCACATCACGCAAAAATGACGATTTAGCACCTTGCTTTGTACCGCTGCCGACTTCTTCATTGTCAAACGCGGCGAAAACAGTTACATTATCATCACTTTCGGAATTTAAAAATCCCTCAAGTGTACTGTACATACACTGTAAATCATCAATTCGCGGTGCGGAAAAATATTCTCCGTCCGCGCCCAAAACAGTACCGCGCATACGATTGTAAAGCGACAAATCAAAACCCAATATTTCCTCTTTATCTACTCCGACATTTTCTGCAATAATATCCTCAATTCTGCCGTTTTTCTCCGACGCTATCGGACACATATCACGTCTTATATTAAATTCATAGCCCTTATTAATATCTCTGCTCATATGAATTGCAAGTGACGGAATAACAAGCAAATCCCTGTCTATATTGACAAGTTTCGTTTCAACCTTACCGTTCTTTGCCGTAACAATTCTTCCGCTTATCGACAGCGGTCTGTCAAGCCACGACGACATTATCATACCGCCGTAACCCTCAACACTCAACTTTATACAACCGTCCGCATTTATTTCAAAATCAGGCTTTAGCTTGAATGACGGCGAATCGGTATGAGAGGCACAAATCATAAACGCACCGAAATCTTTTTTCGGCATTTCAAACGCAATTATTGATGACGAATTTCGTATAACGTAATATTTACCGCCGCTTTGTACATCCCACTTGTCACCCTCAAGAAGTTCCGTAAAACCGTTTTCGTCAAGCCTGTCCTTTGCAGTTTTGACCGCATGGTAACAATCCGTACTTTTTCCGATAAAATCGATTAAATTTTCTGTATAACCCATTGTTAAACCCTCTTTATTCAAATCTGATGTTTCCGCCGCCCGCATTCGCTTTAACCGCAGTACCGCGTCGTTTCAAACCGTATATGTCAGTAAGTTCGTATTCAAAAATATAAGCTCCGTCTGAAATATTTGCTTTTTTCACACCGCCGAACATTTTTAAAGTCCATGAACCTGTTATATTGTCGTTTGAGTTGTGTTCCACGTCATATACCGTAAGAATAGGAGTTATTTTATCAAAGAAACCAATCTTTTTTAAATTCGTATATGCTCTGCCGTTTGTCGAATCAAGACCGCCCCAAGCACCGATAATTTTGTAACTGTCTTTTTCGGTATCGTGCATAATGCGAACATTGCTTCTTTTGCCGTTTAATATAATCGGAGTCGAATAAATCTCGTAACCGTCATATTTTCCGACAAGATTAACCGATATATTTTTACCACATAATCTAAGCATTTTGCCGTTAAAATTATCTTTAAAAATACCTGCTTCCCAGTCACCGTCCAAATCGCTGTATTTACCTATATATGTATAGTTTCCGCTCTTTTTATCCGCCTTATACACGTTTATATCCACACTTTTGAACATATCCATATTGCCGAGAATATTCAGTTCATATGAATTGCCGTCCAAAATAGTCTTATATTCCATAGTCTGCATATCTTGATTATATGTATTCCACGCCCAAGAAGAATTAAAATCTTCTGTATTTGAGGAATCTTCTACATTGCACTGGGTACATATCTTGCGTAGAAATTCTTTATATTTAACACTGTTTGAAATCTCCATATACTCTTGAAGTTCGTCATTGTTTTCCCAAAGCGGATAATATAGTGCAAGACCTGTTGAATTAGATTTTCTCTCACCGCACACTCTGTATAAAACGGTTTCATTTAACGTGTTAATAAGCACGTCCGACGTGTTTCCGACAAATTCACTTGTTTTAACCGCCATATCGCCTAAATCAACAGAATTTGAAAATCCCTCATCAACCGTTGCACCGCCGTAAAGCTGTACACCGCTTATCGCCTTTGAAAGATTGACATAATTTAAAAGGCTGTCCGTTGCGGTAAGCATATCGCCTGCCATACCGTCAAACGCCTGATTAAGCGTAGACATATTGTCTAAAGCAACGCAAGACATTGCCGCGTCTTTGTCAGTGCCTTTTTCTTCACACTTTGCATAATATCCGTCACACACTGCCTTACCTATACCTTGAGAATCAGTTGACGGATTGTCGGACAAATACTGTAAAACATATTCATAATTCCATTCATCATTTCCGATAACGTCCTGCGGTGCAGTCATATAATCGGCACACATAGACATCTCCGCCGCAATTTCAAGACTTCCCATAAGTGACGAATCGAAAGACAGCATATCAAAATTCACGCCCGCCGCACTGATTCCGTATGAAATTTCTTCAAGATTAAGGCTGTCGTTGCCGTTAAGCTCGTCATAAGCCATACCGTTCATCAATCCGCCGCCTGCACCTGATAAAATAAGCATATAATGGTTTGCTTTATACTTTGACGTGCCCCACGATATAAAATTAGCAAGAGTATTGTAGTCACCCATATCCGCCGCCATAGACTGATCCTCAAGATAAAGTTTATTCTTACCGGCTTTAAATCTCTGACAATAATCGCTGTATATATTCTTAGTGTGCCACTTACTGCTGCCGCCTGTTTGCACAATGACATTTATATTGTCCGAATAATTTACATTCATAATTTCATCAAGTTTTTTTGAATAATCACCGTTTACGGATTCATCGTCACCGCCGCACATATATATAAGAACAGTCCAAGCCTTGTTACCCCCTTGACTTTCGGTATTACTTTCATAAACCACCTTATTTGAAGAACACGCCGTAAGCATAAGAACCGTCAAAACGGCAGTTATTATAAGCGTAACTCTTTTCATAGCCTTACCCCTCCATAAATTTATATAATGTAAAAAGGTGTTGCAAAGATTTCTCTTATACAACACCTTCTCAGTTCATTTTTAATTACGCTTGTGCAGGAGCGCCTACCGGACAGACACCGGCACATGCACCACATTCGATACAAGTAGCGTCATCTATAACGTATTGAGCGTCACCCTCGCTGATTGCACTTACAGGACATTCAGCAGCGCAAGCACCGCATGAAATGCAAGCATCAGAAATCTTATATGCCATTGAAATACACCTCCTCATTTGATATTGCTGATATGATTATAACACGAAAATTGATATACTTCAATAGTTTTTCAAAATATTTTACTCTCCGATTTCTTCCTCTGAAGGCTCGTTGTTTTTGCCTCTTTTGAGAACTTTAACGTCCGCAACGTTAAACTCTTTTAAAGTTTTTTCGTTTTCGTCGTCAAGTTTAACTTTAACCAGACCTTTAAGTAAGCTGACATATTCAACACTGCCCGTACCTTCGGGAGTTTTTACGATAGCACCCTGTTTCGGTGTAACCTTTAAAAGTTCCTCATATGTATCCTGTTCATATTTCAAACAACACATAAGACGTCCGCAAGCACCCGAAATTTTAGTTGGATTAAGTGAAAGTCCCTGTTCCTTTGCCATTTTTATAGACACCGGAGCGAACTCACCGAGGAACTGACTGCAACATAAACCTCTGCCGCATACACCGATACTTCCGAGAGTTTTCGCCTCATCTCTGACGCCGATTTGACGAAGTTCAATTCTTGTCTTAAAGACCATAGCCAAGTCTTTTACAAGTTCACGGAAGTCAATTCTTCCGTCCGCGGTAAAATAGAATAAAATCTTGTTTCCGTCAAATGTGTATTCAACTTCAACAAGTTTCATTTCAAGCTTGTGATTTTGAATTTTCTCCAAACATATCTTGTAAGCCTCTTTTTCAAGCTCTCTGTTCCTTTTGCTTTTTTCGGTATCTTCTTCGGTTGCGATACGGATAACACCCTTTAAAGGTTTCTTGAATTGGTCATTATCAATAGCCTTTTTGCTCATAACGACCTCACCGTATTCAATACCTCTTGAAGTTTCGACAATTACACTGTCGCCTTGTTTTATATCAAAATCAAGCGGATCAAAATAGTACGTTTTGCCTGCCGGCTTAAATCGTACCCCTATCACGTTTACCATATTATAAAACCATTCCTTCCAAAATGTTTAAGCTTTGCTGTTTTTCGCTCTGCTCTTAATCTTTTCAGCCATTTTCTGCGACGGCTCAAAAACAAGCATATTTTCTATTCTGTTCTTTTCGTAAACAACATACCAAACCTTTTTAGGCGAAAATACACTCGCACGCATATTGTATATCGTTTTCGGAGTTTTTTGCGGTTTTTGCCTTGTAACAGACTTCACGTCAGATATATAAAATTCAACTTCTTTGTTTCTGTGACCGATTGCACGGTTTACGCGCACAATATCGTCTTTAATGCTGTAAGTAAATATCGCTGCATAACGCGTTAAGACAAAGAAACCCAATATACAAAATAAAAGTATCGTTATTATCGTACCGATTATTTTGTAGCTTGGCAAAATAAAAATTATATATTGTCCTAAAATCATAAATATGACAGCCCATAAAAGTGAAAATATAAATTCTTTTCCGCCGCCTGTTCTCTTTTCTTCCACTCCCGAAAACTCCTTAAAACATCATTTTCTAATCTAATTAATTATAATATAAAACAATAAAATTGTCAACTCTCCGCATAAATAGCGATTGATGACCTCAAGCCACCACTCCGTCACTTCGTGACACCTTTCCTCAAGGAGAGGCTTTTTAATATACGCCCTCTTCCGTAAGGCTCCCCTTGAGGGGAGCTGTCGGCAACGCCGACTGAGGGATGGCTTTTCTGTCATTTCCTTCTAAGCATATTAATCATTTCCGAAATCGTCTTAATCCCGTAAGCCGCAAAACCGTCCGGAATTTTCACGCCTCTAAGCGATTGTTTCGGCACAATCGCGGACTTAAACCCCAGTTTAGCCGCCTCATTAATACGCTTTTCAAGCTGCGAAACACCTCTAAGTTCACCGCCAAGACCGACTTCACCAATAAATATCATATCCGGCGGCAGAGGAATATCCGCCTGACTTGTCGCAATAGCGGCACAGATACCCAAATCAACCGCCGTTTCATCAATGCGAAGTCCGCCGGCAACATTAACATAAATGTCTGAATTTGACAAATTCATTCTTGCACGTTTTTCAAGTACCGCGATAAGCAACAGCACACGATTAACGTCAATACCGTTTGTCATACGACGCGGATTACCGAATCCGGTCGGTGTAACAAGTGCTTGAATTTCAGCCATAACACCACGACTGCCCTCCATTGTACACACAATCGCACTGCCCGATATATCAACATTTCTGCCCTCCAAAAGCATCATTGACGGATTTTCGACTTCTCTGAGACCGCTGTCACACATTTCAAACACACCGATTTCATTAGTCGAGCCGAAACGATTTTTAACCGCTCTTAAAATTCTGAACGAAAGCTGTCTGTCACCCTCAAAATAAAGCACACAGTCGACCATATGTTCAAGCACTCTCGGGCCAGCAATCGCGCCCTCTTTTGTAACGTGACCGACTATAAACATAGAAATACCGAGCGACTTTGCAATGTGCATAAAAGCATTTGTAGCCTCTCTTACTTGCGGAACACTTCCCGCCGCCGAAGCAATGTCCTGCCTGTTCATCGTTTGAATTGAGTCAATAATAACAATGTCGGGTTTAATTTCGTTTATACATTCGATGACCGTTTCAACATCTGTTTCGGAAACAAGATATAGATTTTCCGTTGTAACACCCAATCTTTCAGCGCGAATTTTAATTTGCCCCTCCGATTCCTCACCCGAAACATATAGAATTTTTCTTTCTTCTCCGGCTT
>OGWS01000081.1_pt1 | contig 93480 bp, 90 predicted proteins | sample 1576111 | NCBI WGS metagenome assembly OGWS01 (sample SAMEA3541534, study PRJEB24748) | human gut metagenome | biome: human gut; feature: human-associated habitat; material: faeces | place: China | collected 2012
GCAAGCATTTTATACCTGTTTTTTGAAATTTTGCTTGGCTCTGAACAGTTACAAATCAAGAAAAAACAGATTGGAAGAGTGAAATGAAAAAGAAAACAGGATACTTTTTTCTCAAGTTTTTTGTACGGGCAACCATAGGAATGGCGTTGATTTTTATAATAAACCAATATGTTCTTCCAGCAGATTCTTCAATTAATGTCGGTTTGAATCCGATGACCTTTTTGACATCCGGAACCCTTGGAATTCCTGGGGTTTGTCTTCTTTATAGCATTACATGGTATCAATTTTTGTAAGTTTTTTACAAAAACATTATATTTTTAATTTTGGTATGGACAAAACAGAAGTGCCCGTATATAATCTCACTTACCAACAGAAAATCATCTGTTGCAGCATCAGTGAATTGGGGAATTACTGATGTATCTTTTGCACCGAAGCGTTGGACCTTCGGTACAATTTCTTTATTCAGGCTGTATGATCGCAGCAAAGTTTCGAATTATGACAATTGAGCAAAGAGCAGTAAGAGGAACTGCTGAGAATTTTGTGATTTGTGATACACAAAAGAGTTATTCAGAAAATCTGTTCAGAAGATTATCTGAGAAATTATCCGGTTATTTTCAGTTTCATGTATTCCATGATATTGAGAATCTGAAAATAGCAGCCAAGAGTATGCAGGTAAATATTCTGCTGATCGGAGAAGAGTATGGAAAAGAAGACCGGGATGAGATTCCGGCAAGACAGAAGTATCTTCTGATCGGTGAGAAGATTCCGAACGAGAGAAGTCCCACAGAGATTCCATTCTTCCGGTATCAGAGTGTCAGCAGTATGTTGGAACTTTTACTTCAGGAAAAAGTTCAGGAAAATTCAGAAGTACAGACGAATCAGATCCAACTTGTTTCAGACAGATCGCAGACAGTGAAAGCAAATGTAAATGGTCTGATCGGGATCTATTCACCGGTTCATCGAATCGGGAAGACAAGGTTTGCCATGCGTATGGGACGAGTTCTTTCAGAATCGATTCCTACGTTGTATCTGAATCTGGAAGGGTATTCAGGATTAAATTATTACCTGCCGGAAGAATCCGGAATGAATCTTGGAGATCTGCTGTATTACATGAAGCAGGAAAGTATCAATCCGGTATGGAAGATCAGTACTTTGATCAGCCATATGAATGGGGTGGATTATATCGCACCGATCCGGGCAGAACAAGATTTCAGAGAAGTGACAAAAGAAGAATGGAATCAACTTTTGGATCTGATTCTGGAGAAGAGTATTTACAAAGTGATCATTCTTGATTTGGGAGATACGGTAGATGGTCTGTATGATCTGTTAGGAAGATGCAGCAAAGTTTATACGCCTTACATTGAGGAAGGTGCAGCAAAGGCAAAACTCAATCAGTACGAAGAGAATCTTAGATCAGCAGGATATGGCGAGATTCTTAAGAAGACGGTAAGACGCAGAATGGGAAAGCCAAGAAATCCTGTTGCTTTAGAAGCATCTGCAAGTAAAATTACGGAATTTCCGGACGGAGAAAGGAAGTCGTAAGGATGATTAGAAAAGAGCAGCTGTATGAACAGATCCTGGAACAAATTGACCTTACGAAGGAGACGGATGATGAAGAACTGCAGGAGCTGATCCGCACAGTATTGGATGAGGCAGCAGATGAAGAATATATTCCGTTGAGTGATAAGATCAGAATCGGGCGTGAGTTATTCAACTCTTTTCGTAAACTGGATGTTCTGCAGGAGCTTCTTGAAGATGATTCGATTACAGAGATTATGGTAAATGGAATCGACCATATCTTTTATGAGAAAGAAGGAAGAATTTTCCGGTCTAAGAAGTGTTTTTTGTCTCAGGAGAGATTACTGGATGTAATTCAACAGATTGTAGGCGAATCGAACCGTTATGTAAATGAGGCCTCTCCGATTGTGGATGCAAGGCTGAAGGATGGATCTCGAGTAAATGTTGTATTGAATCCGGTTGCTGTGAATGGACCAATCCTTACAATCCGAAAGTTTCCATCGGAAGCAATTACGATGGAACAGCTGATTTGTATAGGCAGCGTAACTGATGAAGCCGCTAACTTTTTAAAAAAGCTGGTAGCAGCAAAATATAATATTTTTGTCAGTGGCGGAACAGGAGCAGGAAAGACAACTTTCCTGAATGCGTTGTCGAACTATATACCAAAAGGAGAACGCCTGATCACGATCGAGGATAATGCAGAGTTACAGATTCAGGGAGTTCAGAATCTGGTGCGCTTAGAAGCACGCGGACCGAATGCAGAAGGAGAAGGGGCTGTAACCATCAGAGATTTGATTAAGTCAGCACTTCGTATGAGACCGGATCGAATTGTTGTAGGAGAAGTAAGAGGAGAAGAGACGGTAGATATGATCTCTTCAGCAATGTTGAATGGTCACAGTGGTTCAATGTCAACAGGACATGCCAATAATCCAACAGATATGTTACACAGACTGGAAACAATGATGCTGATGGGGATTGATCTTCCGTTACAGGCAATTCAAAGACAAGTTGCATCGGCACTTGATATTATCATTCATCTTGGAAGACTTCGAGATAAGACAAGAAAGGTTTTGCAGATTGTAGAAGTGGAAGGTTATGAAGATGGAAGGATCCAGACAAAGGTTCTTTATGAATTTAAGGAGGAGGGGATGAAGAATGGAAAGATACAGGGATGCCTTATGAAGAAAAATGAAATCACGAATAAAGAAAAACTCCTGGCTGCAGGATATCACACCATCTGAATATACTGTCGGAATCATAAAATGTACGGTGAGATTTCTTTTGATTTTGTATTTGTTTTATGAATCAATACTTCCGGCAATTCTCCTGTTCCCGTTATGGTTCTTATACATGAAGGAGTGGATGGAAGAGAAAGCAATCGGAAAAGAACAGGAATTCAGGAGGCAGTTCAGAGATAGTATCCAGACAATGGCAGGGGCACTTAAGGCAGGATATTCTGTAGAGAATGCAATCAGGGAAACAAATCGTGATTTGATTGGAATGTATGATGCGAATACAAGGATTCGAAAAGAATATGGTCAGATGGTAAGGAAGCTGGATCTGAATCTGTCAGTTGTAACCGTATTGAATGAATTTGCGGCTGAAGTAAAGCAGGAGGATGTGACGAATTTTATTACAGTTTATGCAGCAGCTAAGGTCAGTGGTGGGGATTCAATTGCGATTATCAGAGATGCGGCTAGAACAATCGGAGAGAAGATTGATACAGAACGTGAGATACAGACCATGCTGGCTGCGAAAAAGCTGGAATTTGAAATCATGAGCGTAATCCCATTTATAATGATTCTCTACATGAAGATGACATTTGGTGAATTCTTAAGTGTCCTGTATGGTACATGGACCGGATGTATCGTAATGAGCATTTGTCTTGTGCTTTATCTTGGAGCATACAGGTTTGGAAGGAGGTTGCTACAGATTGAGATTTAAAAAGAAGTGGAAAAAAGTACTTCAGCCTGACAAAGGAAAATATGGAATCTATAAAAAGGCCGGAATCGTTCTTTTATTGTCAATCGTAATGTTTAGTGCAGTGTATGTCACAGATAATCATCGTCAATTAGCACAGGATGAAAATGGAAACCGGATTTTGGAAAGAAAAGGACAGGGAGAAGGAAAAAAGACAGAAAACATCCAGATGGAGACAGGCGAGTGGAAAGAGAAGATAAAGGTTCAGATTTCGGAAAAGAAGTATGCAAAAGAAGAGATTGGAGAACAGCTTTCTAAGGCGGCAGAAGAACTTCCAGCTCAGATCCTTGGTGAAAACAAAAGTCTGGATGAGGTCAGGTCAGACCTGAATCTTATTATGGAAATTCCACATACGGGAATCAGCGTGTCATGGGAACTTGATAACTACGAGGTTATGAACAGCAGAGGTGTTTTAAAGCAGGAGAAGCTGACGGAAGAAGGAACACTCGTCAAATTAACCGCTGTCCTTCGGTATGATGAGGAAAAAATGTCCTGTGAATTTTATGCACACCTGTTTTCCACACCGTTGTCAAAGAAGGAGGGGGTTCTGAAAAAGATATCCCAGGAAGTAGAAAAAGCAGATCAGGAACAGCGGGAAAAGGATTACCTGATATTGCCAGATCAGGTAGATGGAAGAAAATTATCCTGGAAGCCTGTGAAGGAAATGAGAGCATTTGGAATTCTTTTACTTGGTGGAGTGATGATTGTATTCCAATTTACAGCAGAGAAACAAAAGCAGAAAGAAAAACGAAAGAAAGAAATCAGACAGATGCAGTTTGATTATCCGCAGTTGATCAATAAATTCAGTTTGTATATAGGGGCAGGAATGACAGTGAGAAGAGCCTGGATTCAAATTGTAAAAGAATATGACAAAGAGAAACACTATCTTGGAGAAAGAACAGTGTATGAAGAGATGAGATATACAATGAATGAACTGAAGAATGGAAGACCGGAAAGTGAATGCTACGAGGCATTTGGAAGGAGGTGCGAGAGTCCGGTTTACCGAAAGTTCGGAATGCTTTTAAGTCAGAATTTAAGAAAAGGAACCAGGGGACTGACGAATCTGTTACAAAGAGAGGCGCAGGAAGCTTTTGAGGAACGAAAAAATATGGCAAAGAAACTTGGTGAAGAGGCAGGAACAAAGTTGATGATACCGTTGTTTCTTATGTTGGCAGTCGTGTTCGTGATCGTGACTGTTCCAGCGTTTTTGACGATTCAGATTTGAGAAAAAAGAGAGAAAAGAAGGAGAGATACAAGATGAGAAAATTATTGGTAAGAAAAAATAAAGATAAGAAATATGTTGCTGCGATTACAACAATTGAACTGGTTTTAATTCTGGTTAGAAATTTCACCCCGTATTTGGGGTGTGTATTGTGTGGATAGAGTGGAAATGTGTGGACAAATCTTACTAGATATACAGAGAAAGGTGGAAAGTGTGTATGAAGTCAAAGGAAAAATCTAAGGAAGAGATTGTATTGATTAGATATTATAACGTGTTGTTTTATCTAGTTTTTAAGGGTGGGATAGATGACTTTAATAGACAGTGCTTGGTGAATAGAATTAATACAGGGGAGTCCATTCGGATGAAGCAAATACAGAAATGGTGTCATTATCATCAGATCACATATAGAACCAGATTTATTTATAGAAAGGATTTTCCTCTTAAAGCCAATTTATGGAACTTATATTCTTACATTAGGTTTTTATTGGAAAACAGATAAAAAATTTCAGATATTATGATGTGGTTATTACATGTACCATGCTGTCCATTCTTTAATCAACATCCATTCTTTAATCAGATGACGGGTAAAATTTTTTATGCTAAAATAGAGTTGTAGAAAATTGTCATTTTTAAGCAGGAGAAAAGAGTATGGAATTAGTATTAGTACATATTACAGATATACATCTCGAAAACGACACAGATTATAATATTTTAGAAGGCAGAAGTGAATATATTGCAAATGCAATAAATAAACATATTATAGATGAAACGAATACACTGCTAATTTTGTGTATCACTGGAGATATAGCATATTCGGGCAAAGAAGAGCAATATCTATTTGCGTCAATATTTATCTCTGACATTATAGCGGGTATAAAGAAGAGATATAATGATTTGTTTATACAAATTGTAACCGTTCCAGGAAATCATGATTGTGATTTTGACAGAGAGGATAGTGTCATAAGAGAATCGGTACTACGTGATTCTAATTTAGATATGTTAAATGGTAGTATTATCAAGACTTGTACTACAGCTGAAGAAAATTATTTTAACTTTGTGAAAGACTGGGATGAAAGTATAGCACCATTAGTTAGTGCAAGTGCTGAAAGCATATTTGCAATTAACGGATTGAGATATAAAGGAGTTTCTTTAAAATTTCATTGTTTGAACACAGCATGGTGTTCTAGTAAAAATGAAAAACCTAAAGAGATGAGAATTGCCATTCCTGAACAAGAAGATAAGATAGAAAATGATATTGTTATTACTTTGATGCACCATGATGAGTCGTGGATGACTTGGGATAGTGTTGAGGAATGGAAAAAGTATTATAAATATTATTCGGATATTGTATTAGTGGGGCATGATCATGTTTCTGAGATTGTATTAAAGGATAATTATGGTGCTGCAACAAATTATTTTGTGAAAGGAAACCAATTATATAATTCGCATTATCCAGAACAGAGTGGTTTTAATGTTTTGAAAATCGATTTAGAAAGTAATATTGAGCGCTTTTTTTCATATGAATGGAATGGAAAACTGTATGAAAATATATTAGATACTAAATCGAGAGAATTTAAGAAAAACCGTTATGTAAAAAGCGGTGTTGAATTAAAAGCAGATTTTTTGGAATACTTAGAGGATAATGAAATAGATTTGGTAAGTAAAGCCAAAGGGATATTGAAATTATCCGATGTTTTTGTTTATCCGGTTTTAAAAGGGGAAAGTATTAGTAATAAAAAGAATAAAGCGCTGTATAAAAATAAAGAAGATATTATTCAGATCATAAAAAACAAGAAATATATCATGATTTCTGGGGAAAAGGAGTATGGAAAGACAGCTTTATTAAAGCAGTTATATAAAGATTTTTTTAATATGAAATTATATCCAGTAATGGTAGATGCCACAGAATTGAGAACTGGAGAAGGAGATGAATTAAATAATAAGATTGCAGAAATTTATGAACAACAATATTCTAATTTGGAAAAAGAAGAAATCCTGCAAATGGAAGAAGAAAAGAAGGTGTGTATTATAGATAATTTTGAAGAGATTGTAGTTTCGGATAAATTAATAAAAAAAATACTACATTACCTTACTTGTAAATTTGGGATTGTGGTGATTACAAGTAATCTTCAAAATGATTTGCTTGGTTTCTTGAAAAATGTAGAAACAAAAGAATATTTAGAAAAGAAATTCACGCGCCTATATATTCAAGACCTAAAAAACTATATGAGAAGAAAATTAGTAAGTAGGTGGTTGCTGTTATCTAATGAGGAACAAAATCCTGAAAGTCAAGAGTTTGATGTATTATGTAGAAATAAGCTGGCACAAGTACAAAGTGTTATGAAAACAGGATTTTTTAATAAGACGCCAATAGAATTTTTACTTGTGCTTTCCTATTTAGACAATTATGAAAAAATGAATACGGATTATAGTAGATATTCCTATATTTATGAATGTTTAATTCTTGATAAGATAAACGAAATATCCAATGGCGATACAAATGAAGCAACTATGTATAAGACTATTCTGGAGCAATTAGCTTTCAGAGTTTATGATGAAGAACAACAGCAAAATATGGAAGAGAGCTTTGTCTTAGGGGTGATTTTTGATTATAATCAAGATTATCGAGGAAGTAAGGGAAGCGGAATTGATGTCATTAATAACCTGACTAAATATAAAGTTCTTGAAAAGAGAGAAGGTAAATATAGATTTAAACATAGCTACATGTACTACTATTTTACTGGAAGTTATATTTTGAACCAATTACCTCCAGATATGAGAATGCAAAAAACAAAAAAAATATTTGAAGATTTATCGAAAGAACTTAATTTTAATATTGCTTTATTTTTAGCATATGATATGAGTGCGGAGTATGAAATATTACCATTGATACAAGCAGTATGCAAAGAGCTTCTTGTAGAGTATCAAAATTTTGAGTATGCTCAACAAAAAGATTTATTAAAAAAATTGGAGTATGATATAGATCGAAAAGTGGAACAGATATTCAATATACCTAAGAATGTAAACATACCTAAAATTCAGGAAGAAACAGCCCTTAAGCAGTATGAAGTTGAAATGGATGAGGTAAATCAACAATCTGAAAAAGATGAGGAAATGCTTGAAAAGGAAGCAGAATTAGATAAAATGTCACTTGAATTTACCAAAACAATAAGAATTATTGAGTTTTTGGGAGATATTTTAAAAAATTACTCATCATCCATTAAGCGGAAACCAAGAATAGAAATAATAAATTTGATGTATGATTCAAGTATGAAGCTTATGGGAGCGTTATATGAATCCCTGAATGGAATGATAGATACTATCATTGAAATTGTAGACGAAAAAGCAAAAGAAGATCAGGAAGAAATTGCAGCCAAAAGTCAATTCAAGATGAAAATAAATGAATTTCTGAGTCAATTTTGGGGAGCCTTCGTTGGTGCTACAGTATGTAATCTGGGGTATTCTTTGCAATCAGATAGGATTGTGGATGAGATTATAGATGTTAGAACTGAGAAAAACTGTACATTTTTCCGAATGGCAAGTATTGATTATTTAATAAGAACTCAGAATGGACATTTGCCAGTTAAGGACATTGAAGAATGTATCAAAGGCAAGAACAAATTAGATACATTTTCTCGCAGTATTTTATCGCAGAATGTGGCTGTCTATTTGAGGAATTATCAGTATGATGTAAATGATAAGAAGGCTGTTTGTTCATTGTTAAATTTCAACATAAAAGATATATTTATAGATGAACAAAAAAATAAATTAATTTCAGACGTATAGAAGGGGAGGACAAACAGAAATATTCTTTATATTGTAAAAGTGGAAAGAAAGTGGAAGCATCTGATAAGGAATTACAAGATACAAAACAATTTTACTAAGATTTTTGGAATCCTACAAAAACCAAATTGTTAGGCAACGTGATGAAAGACCGGTCAAGTGAGGCCGGCCTTTTTTCATAGATATGGAAAAAGGATACAATAAATTCATGTTGAAAAAGAACATACGTTCTGTTAAACTAATAAGAACAGAAAGGGGAATTCAAATGAAAAAAGATGTTTTTCAAAACTGTCCGATTTACCAGTCTGATCGTTTTGAGATAAGAAAGATGGAAATGAAAGATGCACATGAATTATTTCGGTGTTACAGTAATCCCCAGGCTGCCCGATATTTTAACGGTGACTGCTGTGGAGATGATTTTTATTATACAGACTATGAGAAATTTTTAGAATGTATGAAGTTTTGGGAAAGCAGATACCAAGTGAGGGATTTTGTACGTTTTACCATTGTAGATCAGAAACAAAAAGAAATTGCTGGAATGGTAGAGATCTGTCCGTCTTATAAATATTCTGCAGATGGTTCTAAGATTGGGATTTTGAGAATCGATCTATTACCGGAATATGAAAATGAAAAGATGCTTAATGAATTGCTTACTCTGATCTTAGAGCATATCTATGAGGATTTTGAAGTACAGGCAGTTTTGATGAAAGCACAGGAATATGCAACTGCAAGAAGAAGTATATTAAAACAGTTTCATTTTGTAGCAGCAATGGACGAATGTAACATTTCTTTTAGGGATTATTTTATCCGGTTCTGAATGAAAATAACTGAGAAATGCGGATACTAATCTGGAGGAGGTGGGAACATGCAAAAGGATAGAACCTATGTCTGTATTGATCTGAAATCCTTTTATGCATCTGTGGAATGCCGGGAAAGAGGATTAGATCCCATGACTACGAATCTTGTAGTAGCAGATCCAGAAAGGTCAGATAAAACTATCTGTCTTGCGGTTTCCCCGGCAATGAAAAAACTGGGCGTTCCAGGTCGATGTCGGGTTTTTGAAATACCCAAAGGGATTGAATATATCATGGCTCCACCAAGGATGCAGCTTTATATTGATTATTCGGCAGAGATTTATGCGATTTATCTGAAATACATTTCCAAAGAAGACATACATGTTTACAGTATCGATGAAGTGTTTATGGATGTAACGGATTATCTGGCAATGTATCAGATGTCTGCAAAAGAACTGAGTGTAAGGATCATGGAAGATATTCTTGAACATACCGGGATTACTGCGACTGCCGGGATTGGAACAAATCTGTATCTGGCCAAAGTTGCATTGGATATCACAGCAAAGCATGTAGAGGATCATATTGGGATACTGGATGAAGAATCCTATTGCAAGACTTTGTGGAATCATAAGCCACTGACAGATTTTTGGAGAATGGGAAAAGGGATTGCTAACCGGCTGGAGCAGTCAGGTATCCGGACAATAGGAGAGATTGCCCATGCAGATGAAGACATGCTTTACCGGATGTTTGGGGTAGATGCGGAATTACTGATCGATCACGCCTGGGGCAGGGAAAGCACTACCATGCAGGATATCAAATCTTACAGACCAAAGACCAATTCCCTTTCCAGCGGGCAGGTATTGGAGTGCGATTATACCTTTGAAAAAGGGAAACTTGTGGTGAAAGAGATGGCTGACCTTCTTTGTCTGGAATTGGTGGAGAAAGGATTGGTCACAGATTCCATCACCCTGCATGTAGGATACAGTAACCGGCTGGAGAAGAAACCTGCACACGGGACCATAGGGTTACGGAATAGTACCAGTTCAGCCAGACAAATTATTGCGGCTACGGAAAAATTATATTGTCAGATTGTAGATCCGTATACTTCCGTCCGGCGAATGACTGTAACCTTTAACCAGGTGGTAGATGAGCAGTATCAGCAGTATGACCTGTTCACAGATCCGGCGGAATTAGAACGGGAACATCGGATGCAGGAGGCTATCTTGGATATTAAAGAAAAGTTCGGGAAAAATGCTATCTTGAGAGGGATGGACCTGCAGACAGGAGCCACTACGATGGAACGGAACCGTCAGATAGGAGGGCATAAAAGTGGAACATAGAGGATGTATGAACCGAGAAGACCGAGCAAAACAATTTATGCCATTTGCTGCTTTAAAAGGTTATCCAGAAGCGCTTCGAAAAAAAGAGAAAATCGTAGTACCCAAAATAGAACTGCCGGAAGAGTACCAGGAAGAGCTGGATCGGAAACTTCGACAGATTAAGAAAAATGATGTAGTCACGGCAGTGTTTTTCTTCAAAGGAGAATATCTGCAGAAAAAAGGGATGGTGTCCCGAATCGATACATCCGCCAGAGTGATACAGATCGTCAATACGAAAATCTGTATTGATGATTTATATGATATTGACAAAGAAAATGAGATGATGTGAAGCAGCCTAAAATGAACATGAGCTTGGACAGGCTGTTTTTCTTTTGGAGAAAGGGGGATAGTCTGCTGATAGAAAAGAGAGAACAGGATTTGTTTGAAAGAATGAAAAATTGTATTGGCTGTACCTATATTTCTGACCTACCCAGATACCGATATGAAGTATGGGAGAAGATGAAACGTATATCATTGGATCAATATACGTTAAAACAGCTGGACGATTTTTGCGAGTATGTGTTTGGAATCCGATATTGGATGGTAAAACAAATGCAGGAAAGGGAGGGTACTTTTGAAAAATCAGAATGTAAATAAGCTGGATAGTTGCTACAAAAGAGAGCAGATTCTTTGTGTAGTATTGTGAATAGCTTTCTGGCACAAATATGGTATCCTGTTGTGCTGGAAAGGAGGATGTGCCTATGAAACTGTCACCGGAAGAAGCATGGGCAGGGACTTTAGAGTCTATGGTGGATAATCGGGTAGTGTTCTATTTGAAAAGATATAATAGAGATTATCAAGACTATTCCAGGCAAATGAAAGAACTGTGTGAAAAGTATCCAGCTATCATACAACTGATTGATGGAAATAACGGGGTAACTTTAAATGATGAGGAATACCAGGTATTTAAAACCTACAGCGAGCTGTCATCTAACCGGGAAATGCTGGAACGGGCATACTATTATTACTTTGGACAAGCAGATATGTTCCATTACCAAAAGTTATTAAAAGAGATCTCAGAAACGAAGGAAAGGGAACCGGAACAAAGAAAAAAGGAAATTTTGGAATGTATGAGGCAGTTCCGATTGGAAGAAGCAGAAAAGGAGTTCCGCTTTGATCCAAAATATCAAAAAGAAAGGGATGAAGTGTTTCAATATGAACAAGAACTGCGTAGTATGGGGCTTTCAGAAGAAATCATTATAGTCATTGATAATTATCTCTCTGCTCTCAATGCCGAGTGGCTGAGATACGGGGAGTTAGCTTATCAATATGGCATGGAAGATATTTTAGCAATGATAAAAGAATAAGAAGAGTAATGAAGAAATGCCGTCCTTTCGGGGGCGGTGTTTTTGTCTGCAAAAAGGAGGAATTGCATGATTATTGGAGTAGATCATGGCTATTCTGTCATGAAAACAGCGCATATTTGTTTCCCATCAGGGATTGTAAGATATGAACATGAACCCTATACCAATCGTGGAGTGTTGAAGATAGAAGGGAAATATTATGTGTGCGGTACAGGGAGACAGCCGCTTTTGCGTACCAAGACCGAGAATGAGCAGTACTATTTATTGACACTTGCAGCTATCGCACAGGAAATCCGATTCCGGAAGGCTCCCCGGAAAGCGGAGGTGGTGCTGGCCGCTGGCCTCCCGCTTACCAGTTTCGGACGGGAAAAGAAAAATTTTCGGGATTACCTGCTGGAAAGAAAAAATCCGGTAGTGTTTGAATACGAAGGGGAAATCTATGAAATCCGGGTTTTGGATGTCAGACTGTTTCCACAGGGCTATTCTGTCGTAGCAATGCACCCGGAGATCATTCGGGATGAACCTTCTGTTCTTTTGGTAGACATTGGCGGTTGGACTATTGACATTATGCGACTGGATAATGGTGTTCCAAATGCAGCAACCTGCAGGAGTCTGGAAATGGGAGTCATCCGTTGTCAAGACGAGATTTTGGAACAAGTCCGCAGAGATACTGGTTTGTCGATCACAGAAGTACAGGTGGAACGTGTTCTGAATGGAAAGAGCTGCAGCATCTCTGAAGAGGCAAAGAACATTATACTTACTTATGGGAGACAGTATGTGAAGCGGATCGTGTCTGCCATCATGGAGGCCGGTTTCGATCTGCAGGCAGTTCCGGCTGTATTTCTGGGAGGGGGAGCAAGACTTTTTGAACGCAACGTAAGCCCCCAGGACCGCCTGTGTCGGCTTATCACCCTGCCAGACGTATGTTTAAACGCTGCAGGATTTGAAAGGCTTGCAGGGCAGATTTTGAAACGATGAAACGTCCGGTATTTTCTTTCCGGCCTAATAGGAAAGACCGAAACCATAGAAAAGCATGGAGCATTCTGGAGAAAGTGCCGGAAGGAGAGAAAAGCCAGTTTCTTGTGGATGCGATTTTATTCTATGACCAGGCAGATGCACTGGAACAGCTGATCCGGAAAAGTGTTCGAGAAGAACTAAAATGTGGCGATATGCGACAAACTGTCGCAACTGCAGAGCCGGAGGAGTTGCCGGATCAGGTATTGGATTTTATCTCAATGCTGCAGGAGGAATAGGAAAAACACATGGGAAGGAGGGATGCCATGAGCAGAATGGTAGTTGTAACGTTACCGGAAGACCAGGTAAACCAGCTGGAATTTCTGGCAAAAGAAGAATCCAACCGGATTGGAAAAGAAGTGACCATGACGGATCTTGCGGAGCGGGCTGTCCGCCAGCAGATCAAGCGGATGAAACAAAGAGATAGAAAAAGATAAGAGCTTGCATAGATAGAGCGCGGCAAAAGAAGGGAGGGATGCCTACTGAGAGCAGGGAAAACTTGAGTATGTAATATGCTTCGTTTGCAGAGCATTTCTTTGTCAGGTATTGTGAATAGCTTTGTGATGACCTTTGGAGTATGTTGGTTGTAACAAAAAGAAAGGAGAAAGACTTCTATGGAAACCAAAAACATCTGTGGCAAGATACCAGTAGAATTACATGAAAAGGTCAGGGAAGAACTGGAAGGAACAGAAATGACAATTCCTCAGTTTTTACAAAAGGTTATCGAAGAGCATTTTATGAAAAAAGGAGTGGAAAAAATGGAAGCAAAAACATTGGCAGTACAAGTATCCGAGGAATTATTCAACCGCTTAAAAGAGAGAGTAGAAAAGGAAAAACGCCAAAGACGCGGGCGTTTCACTCAGAAAGACTATCTGATCGAAATTATTACCCAGGCACTGGATGCAGCGGATGAACTGGAAAAACAAGATGAGGATGAACCGGAACTTCATGTAACACAGCCTGAAGAATTGGAATTAGAGAATGAAGAGCGTCTGCAAGAGGCAGAATCAGAGGAAGAAACAGAATAAATAAGGAAACTGTATAAAAAGTGCGGGTATGCCCGTACTTTTTTTCGTTGAAGGGAGTGGTCAGAAAAAATATTCGATTTTTTGATATGTTCAGCGGTATAGGGGGATTTCGGGAAGGGCTCAACAGGGCTGGTGGTTTTTCCTGTGTTGGACATTGCGAAATCGATAAGTATGCAGACCGAAGTTATCGAGCAATTTTTAACACAGAAGGAGAGTGGTTTTGTAATGACGCAAAAAAAATACGCCCAGAAGAACTACCAGAGTTTGATCTCTTGTGCGGAGGATTTCCGTGCCAGGCTTTTTCAGTTGCTGGAAAAAGACAAGGTTTTGAAGATGCCAGAGGAACTTTATTCTTTGAAATTGCCAGACTGGTTAAAGCAAGACGACCTCCGTATCTTTTACTTGAAAATGTACCCGGATTGTTATCGCATAACAAAGGCGCGACGTTTAACACCATCTTATATACGCTTTATGAACTGGGGTATCATGTGGAATGGCAAGTGCTTAACAGCAAGGATTTCGGAGTCCCTCAGTCCAGAAAAAGAGTGTATCTTATCGGATATCTTGATGAAAGATGTGCCGGAAAAATATTACCTTTCACCGGAGCAAACAAGAAGGCTCTTGTTCAAATCGTCCCAGGCTGCCAAGGGAGCAGAGTTTATTCCAAAGACGGATTAAGCTGTACTATCACTTCCACTGCAGGAGGGATGGGAGGAAAAACAGGGCTTTATGATGTTGGGGTACCCATTAAGGAAAATACCAAAAAAGGTTATAAGATGGCATATGAAGGCGACAGCATTGATCTGGGATATGCCGGGATGAATACCCGACGGGGAAGAGTGGGGCATCAGGTTGCCCATACGCTGACAACGGGCAGTACCCAGGGAACCGTGCATTTTGTAGATCTGGATTCCAGACTGCGTGTAACCGAAGTGGCACGCTGTATCACAACAAGGCAGAATAGCCTTAGTGACAAACATCTGGGGGAACGCTCCGGAGCATTGGAAGAAGAGGGACCAAGAGCTGTTTTGACACCCGAAAGGGAAAACGTCCGTCAACAGGGACGTAGGATGAAAGCACCAGAGGAAGAAATGTTCACTTTAACTGCACAGGACCGGCATGGGGTGTGTTATGAAGGAAGAATCCGGAGACTGACACCACGGGAATGCTTGAGATTACAGGGATATTATGAGGAACAGATCGACAAGATCCTGGAACTTAATTCTGATGCACAGGCATATAAGCAGGCCGGAAACGGGGTAACCGTTAATGTGATCGAAGCCATAGGAAGACGCTTGTTTCAGGTACATTCCGGTATCCATGTTCTGCAGTAAGGTGGTGTCAGGATGGATCTGAAAGAACAATACTTTGGAACCGAAATAGAAATGACGGGGATTACCAGAGAAGAGGCAGCAAACGCAGTAGGAGAATTGTTTGGAACACAGCCATATTATATCGGAACCTACTACAGTACTTGGGGAGTCAGAGATCTGGAAGGAAAAGAGTGGAAGTTTACCTACGATGGGAGCATCCATACACAGCGAAGAAATGGAAACCGTTATGTTTATGCAGATAGTGAGTACAGCACAGAAATGGTCAGTCCGAAACTGGAATATGGCGAAATGGAAAAACTGCAACAGGTTGTCCGCTGTTTAAGAAGCCATGGGGGAAAAGTCAATTCCTCCTGTGGAATGCATGTTCATGTGGATGCCTCCAATCATACACCACGAAGTTTAAAGAATGCGCTCACGATCATGTATTCCAAAGAAGATATTTTATTTAAAGCATTGCAGGTAAACCCCAGCCGGGTGGAACAATGGTGTAAAAAAGTCCGTGAAAATGTGCTAGAAGATATCCGGAAAATGCCTTCCGGGAATATGTCCATGGATAAATTTCGTCAGCTGTGGTATGAGGAAAGAAGAATGGGAGGAAGATCGCATAGTCACTATGATGATACCAGGTACTATGCGCTGAACCTGCATGCTGTGTTTGATAAGGGAACGGTGGAATGGCGGTGTTTTAACAGTACCCTCCATGCAGGAAAAGTACGTGCAAATATCACTCTTGCTTTAGCAATTTCTGCTCAAGCTATCAATCAGAAATGTACCCATATGAGAAAGACGGAGATTTCTGAAAATCCCTGTTTTACTTTTCGGACCTTTCTTCTTCGGCTTGGCCTGATCGGACCAGAATATAAGAATGTGCGGAAACACTTATTGGATCATCTGGAAGGGGACAAAGCATGGAGATATGACAAGAACACCTATGAATGTCTGAAGAGAAAGCAGGAAGAGCGATAAAGGAGGGAAAGTTATCAAAGAACGTTTGTATTTTGCGTATGGAAGCAACATGAATCTGGATCAAATGGAATTTCGATGCCCGGATGCAGAAGTAATAGGAAATGTAGTGGTGAAAGATTACCGCTTGGTATTCCGGGGGAATAGCAGGGGAAATGGAGTAGCCAGTATCCTGCCGGAGCAAGGGGAACAGGTATCGGGTGTGTTATGGAGTATTACAGAAAAATGCGAAAAAAGCCTGGATTACTATGAAGGATATCCATATCTATATGGAAAACAGGATATTCTTGTGCAGTGTGAAGATGGGCAGGAACTTTATGCAGCTGTATATATTATGAATGAACCCTACCAGAGCCAGCCGTCACTTCCGGGCAAATTATATCTGGAAGGGATTCTGGAAGGATGCAGGCAGAATGGATTATCGGAAAATGAGATCCAAAAAGCTGTCCATACGACCAGAAAAGAAATGAAGAAGCAAGAGAAGAAAAAAGAGTCTCATGGTCGGGAAGTGGGACGATAAGGATAAAGGAGAAAGAATGATTATGAAAGGAAAATGGAAAACCAGAGCCATGGCATTTGTCATGGCTTTTAGTATGGGAATGAGTTCGATGATTTCTTCATCCGTTTATGCTGCGGCGGAACAGCCGGAGACAAAAGTAGAAACGGAAACGCAGGTATTTGAGGAACAGACAGAAGAGAAGGTAAGAGCAGAAGATATTGTAAAAGATGTCTCAGATAAAGAGTTCCGGGTAGAAACTTCTATGGAAGGGATTTCTTATGACCCGGAGCGGGAGAGTGTCCTGCTGTCTGAAATCAAAGATCAGGATGGAGGCTCTTTCCAGCCGGAAAACCCAGGTGTTTATTACGCACAGTATCTGGTTACCCCAAAAGATGGAAGTGAGCCATATATGATTGGACGGACCATCACATTGACCGATACGGAAGGGCTGGCACACTCGGAATCCAATGGCGGGGAGAAACAGAAGGAAGATACGTCTTCTGAAGAAGAGTCGGAGCAGCCTCTTCCTGTAGAGATTACCAGTTCCCAGCCGGAAGATACCCCGGATGTCCTTGCAGAACTGGAAAGAGATATTGAAGAGGGAAATGTGATGATGTTTTCTGCTGCAGATGGTATGGGAAAAAGTGAAACAGTCCATCTGAATAAAGGACGGACCATTTACTATCCGGATTATTTAGGTAATTATCTGACATGCTTATTTACGGTGAATGGAAAACTGGCGTACTGTCTGGAATCCCACCGTGCATCACCGCCTACTGGTGACTATGTTGCGGATATTCTGGAAAGTAATAAGAATCTTCAGAAAGTTCTTTATTATGGATATGGTGGAGCTGGAGATATCACAGGCAGTTACCTGTCCGGGAAAAGTGATGACGAAAAGTATGTTTATACCCATCTTGCAGCATCTTATGCCTATTGTGGGGATCTGGCATTTACAGGATGCCCGTATGAAAACCTGGTCAATGCAGGTGTGATTGCTTATATCAATCACTTATTTGGCATGGAAGAGCCGCCAAAAGGTGAGCTGTCTTTTTCCAATGCAAATGTGACTGCAGTAAGAGAAGGTGATATCCAGAAAACACCAGATATTACATTGAACGGTGACCATCGGAATAAGATTACCATTCCTGTTCCACAGGGTGTAACCGGATATAACAAGTCAAAAGGAACAAATGTAAGCGGCGGAAATCTGGAAGTTTATGGGGGAGATACGTTCTATCTGCAGGCACCTCTTACGGTAACTGGGAAATGGGAAAGCGGGCAGCTTTATGGTTCTGTCCGTGAGAGCTGGAAAACATTGGTTTTAACTTCCACCGGAGGAAACAATCAGGATATCGGAGCATTTATCTCTGAAAAAGCAGCTCCGGTATCTTTTGATATCCAGTGGCTAAATCTTGCCAGAGTTAAGATTCTGAAAAAGGATGCGGAGACAGGGAACCCGTTAGATGGTGCAGTCTATGGCGTTTATAAAAACAGTACCTGTACGGACCAGCTGTTGACCATTGCTATGACAGGTGAAGACGGTATCAGTTACAGTGACTATTTTGATGCAGCATTAGAAACTGTTTATGTAAAAGAGATCACAGCGCCTAATGGATATGCAATCAATAAGACTGTATATCCGGTTCATGTGTCCGCTGGATCAAGTGTAGAGGTAGAAGCAGTAAATACCTCGGTAAAAGGCAAGATCACGGTGAAGAAACAGGACGTGGATACGGGAGATTTCCTTCCGCAGGGAGATGCAAAACTGGACGGTGCTGTTTACGGGCTGTATGCGAAAGAAGATATCCAGAAACCAGATGGAACTGGAGTTTTATACAAAGCAGGAAGCCTGATTCAGGAAAAAACCTTTGGAAAGAGCGGAGAAATCGTATTTGAGAATGTATACCTTGGAGCAATGTATGTGAAAGAAATCGCTGCACCAGAAGGATACCTTCTGGACGAAACGGAATATGATGCAACGCTTATTTATGAAGGACAGGAAAAACCGATTGTAGTAAAGGCGCTGACTGTCAAGGAAAAAGTTAAGAAACAGGCGTTTCAGATCATTAAGATTTCAGAGGATGGAGATCAGACAGAGACAGATTTAGTGGAGGGAGCAGAATTTACCATATATCTGGTCAGCAATCTCTCCAAAGTAAAAGACGGTACCTTAAAACCGGGAAATGGTTCTGAATTTACCCCGGAAGATTTTATTGGTTATGATTTTACAGACGAAGAAGTGGCAGTCACATATGAGGATGGGAAAGAAATAGAAGTACCTGTCCTTGTAACAGATAAAAAAGGATATGCCAAGAGCGTGGAACTTCCATATGGACAGTATGTGGTTGCAGAGACCAAAACACCGGAAAATCTGAAACAAGTCCATCCGTTTTTGGTAACTGTAAACGAAGACAGCAGAGATCCGCAGGAATGGAGAGTCTTTGATGACCGCCCATTTGAATTCATGCTGAAGATCATAAAGAAAGATGCGGAAACAGACCATAATGTATTAAATAATTCTGCAACTTATAAGATTTGGGATTTTGAGAAAAAAGCATATGTGGAACAAATGGTATATTATCCAGAGAAAGAGAAAATCTCTGAGTTTTCCACTAATGCAGACGGATATCTGATCCTGCCAGAAGAATTAAAGGCAGGGCATTATCGGATTGAAGAAATCCAGGCACCGGATGGATATGTGAGACAAGGGTATGAGGAAGAACAAACAAAGGCTATTGAAATTGTGATTAATTCCGACACGCCTCATCAGATCGATCCGGATACAGGCGCTTATATTGTGGAAGTCGTACAGTATAATGAGGCGCAGACAGGTCATCTTACTTTGCAAAAAGTAGGAGAACAGCTAAAAACAGTCAAAGATGAGAACCTGCTGGAAAAAGCAAAAAAATTCTTTGTAACATTGAAAGATATGGTCATGGGGGAAGTTTCAGTTGAATCTGGACTGGAAAAGAAGTTTATCTATGAGGAATCCGGTGTGGAAGGAGCTGTCTTTGAACTTCATGCAAAAGAGACCATCTATACGCCAGACGGAGCTGTAGATGAGAATGGAGACCGCATCATCCGGTATGAAAAAGATGCACTTGTGGCAACGCTGACTACAGATGAAGATGGGAAAGCGGAAATAGGAGAGCTGCCATTAGGAAGTTATTATTTAAAAGAAACGACAGCTGGTGACCATTTTGTCTTAAATCCTGAACAGAAGGAGTTCACACTTTCTGCAGAAGATGACACAGTATCCGTTGTTTATGAAGGTGTTACTTATAAGAATGAGCGACAGAAAATCCAAATTTCTGTAGAGAAAAAAGATTCCGTATCCAAAGAAGCACTGGAGGGTGTGGTGTTTGGTTTATATGCCGGGGAAGATATCAAAAATATGCAGGGTAAGGTTGTAGTAGAAAAAGATACGCTGCTTGAAACGAAAGCAACCGATCCGGAAGGAAAACTTACCTTTGACAGTGACCTGTGGCATGGACATTATTATGTAAAAGAAGAGCAGCATCTGCCGGGATATCTGCCAAATGATGAAATCTGGGAAATTGATGCAACATATGAAGACCAGAATCTTCCGGCCATCTTTCTGGAAAAGGAAGTAGAGAACCAGCCGACAGAAAGCTATTTTACAAAAACAGATATTGTAACCGGTGAACCGGTAGAAGGTGCCAAACTGCAGATTCTGGATGAAGAAGGAACCGTTGTCCGTGAATGGATCACAACCAAGGAAGAACATCTGGAATATGCACTTCTGGCGGGAAACTATATCCTTCATGAAGAACTTCCACCGTTAGAGGATGGATATGTAAGTGCAGAGGATGTGTCTTTTGAGGTTAAAGAAGATGGAACGATCACAAAAGTGGAAATGAAGGATGATTTTTCAAAAGTGGATATCAGCAAAACGGATATTACTGGAGATACCGAGCTTGTAGGTGTGAAACTTCAGGTATTAAACAGCAAAGAAGAAGTGCTGGATGAATGGATTTCCGATGGAACAGAACATCGGATTGAATATCTGCCAGTGGGAGAAGAACTGACGCTTCGTGAAACCCAGACAATTTCTGGATACACGCTGGCGGAGGATGTGAAGTTTACTTTAGAGGATACGGGTGAAGTACAGAAGGTATCCATGAAAAATGAATTTGTCTATGGAAAAATCTTTTTAAGAAAAACAGACCTTCAAAGCGGGGATGCCCTTGCAGGTGCAGAATTTGAAATCCGGAATAAAACGACCAATGAAGTGGCCGGAGTTCTTAAGACAGACCAGAACGGGCAGGCAGAAAGTGTGGAACTGCTGATCGGAAGTTATAATGAGAAGGGAATCAAAGAACTATTCCAGTATGAAGTTGTGGAGACAAAGGCTCCAGAGGGATACCAGCTGGATTCCACGCCACATCCGGTTACCTTTGATTTAGAAGGAGAAAAGGATGGGGAGATTTTAGTGGAGCTGGATGTGACAAATCATAAGATTCCAACAGACGTTCCCAAAACAGGAGATGATACGGTATCACCAATAGTGCTTCTTGGTATTTGTGCGGTTTGTGCAGGTATATTGATTGGGTGTTGTGTTTACAGAAAGAAAAAGAATTGCAAAAATGATAAAGAATGATTAATAGTGTTATATAGAGATTGAAATCTATAAGAGAAAAAGAAAAGGGAAGAGGAGATTACTCCTCTTTCCCAGAATAAAGAAACCTAGAGGATTCTAATAGTTTATCGATTAAAGCTTCTTTTTTTCTATTTTGAATTTCATCATCACAATCATTTATTAGTTCTATGGCTAAACATATGTTTTGTAAATGAATAAGGGTATTAAAATCACACTGAACTTGTTTGCTGCATTGCTTATATATCCAAAATATTATACTGGATATAAAATTAATAATAATACCACCAATAATTCCCATAGTTTTTGCCTCATCTGCAAAATACAATGCGGAAAAAATCAGTAATGCAAGTCCTGCAAAACAAGATATAAGAGCGCAAATAAATATTGCAATCATTTGGCGCCTATTATTTTTGTAATAAAACTCAGATTCTTTTACAATTTGTCTCATTAGTTGATTACTAATATTATTTGACAAATCACAATCCATCATTGGTGAAGTGGACTCATCTTTTAAAGTCATTTTAACTACTACTAGAAGAATTATAAACATGCCAAGAATTATAAGTAGTAGTGGTAACATCCCAATAAATTGTTCCAAAGCTGTCTTATCTATAGGTGTTTTTGTTACAGTTCTAGTAGTTGTCACTAAGGCATTCATGCTTCTACAGTTTTCCCCCTATATATTGGTGAATTTTCTTGTTATAATACTAATATTAGCATAAAATATAATCTTATTAAAGCAACAAAAATAGAAGGAATTAGGTATAGCTATGATAAATAGAAGTAAATTAGATCGCTTGATTGCAGAAAAAAAGGCAAGAAATAGGGCATGTCATGTTATTGGATTTATTATTGCGATAGTGTATATATTTTTATACGAAATATGGTGGACAAGAATTCCTGCTTATAATGATCTGATATACAAGTTAGGAATATTATCAAGCACTCTTAGCTATTCCATTGTTGCTAGTTATATTTTTCACTATATTATTACAGTAATACCAGAAAAGAAAAAGCGAAAAGAAATGTCGTTTGCCTTACAATATCACCATGAAATTCTCATTGATATATTAAGTGACTTAATGGTAGCAGTTTTACAAGAAGATAATTGGAAGAGTAAGGACGTACATGAGTTGCAGAAGGAATACAGAGAAAAAAGCAAAACTAGAAAAATAAGAAGTGAAAAATGTCATGGAATGATTGAAGATGAACATGCAACAACTTATATAGAACCAGATACATTGTTTATAATATCTCGATTATTAGAACGTTTAGACGATACGTTTTCCAATATTATGGAGTTAGCATATTATATCGAGAACATTGATTATTTGGAAAATATATTAAATCTTTCAGAATCAAAAACATTAGCAAAATTAGGAATATGTAGAGAGGCAGTTAAAAATGAAGAAAAAGTCGAAGGAAATACATATTTAGATTATATTTTTAGAGTGGAATTGCCAGAGTATATTTTTGATGAGAAGTTGGGGATTTTTCAAACAGTAAAGAATTTAACAATGTGGGATAAAATCTAGAGTTTATTTGTGAAAAAACAATTTTAAACAGCAGGAGTACGGTAATGAAATTATCGTGTTCCTGCTGTTTTTGTCTGAAAGGAGAAAAAAGATATGAAACGATTTTATACAGCGGAATCCGTAACAGAAGGGCATCCGGATAAACTCTCTGATCTGATTGCAGACAGTATCTTGGATGAGTGTTTAAAAGGGGATCCAGAAGCAAGAGTAGCCTGCGAGGTACTTGCAACAAAGGGAACGGTACTTCTGGCCGGGGAAATTACAAGTAAGTATGAGCCAGATGTTTTGGCGGTTGCTGAAGATGTAGTAGAAAAAGTGGGATACCAGGCAGGAGAAATCCTCTTTGATGCCTTGATCCATCAGCAAAGCCCGGATATCGCACAGGGTGTTCAAAACTCCATGGAATCCAGAAAGCAACATGCAGCTGGCGAGGAATGGAAAATGGGCGCCGGAGACCAGGGAGTCATGACGGGATATGCATGCAGTGAAACGAAACAATTTTTGCCCCTTCCCGTGGTACTAGCACACCGGATTGTCCGGGAATTGTCGGCTTGCAGGATCAGTGAATATATCCAGGGATTACTGCCAGATGGGAAAGCACAGGTAACCGTGGAATATGAAGATGGGAAACCTGTCCGTCTGGATACGGTCATTGTGTCCTGCCAGCATGTTGAAGAAAAGTCCAAAAAAGATCTGGAACGGGAGATTCGACAGAAAGTGTTGCGCCCGGCACTGCGGATGCTTCCACCAGATGAGGATACCAGGATTTTGATCAATCCGTCAGGAAAATTTGTGGTGGGCGGTCTGGATGCAGACACGGGGCTGACAGGAAGGAAATTAATGGTGGACTGTTATGGAAGCATAGCACCACATGGAGGCGGTGCCTTTTCTGGAAAAGACGCAACAAAAGTGGATCGGTCAGGGGCATATATGGCAAGGTATATTGCCAAAAACATGGTGGCTGCCGGATTGGCTGAAAAGTGTTTGGTTTCGCTTGCTTATGCAATTGGTGTGGCAGAACCTGTGATGGTGCAGGTAGATACTTTTGGTACTGGAACTGTGTGTGCGGATGACTGTCTGGCTGCAGCCATTCCGCTGGTGTTTGGTTTGACGCCAAAACAGATCATAGACCATTTTAAGCTGCAACGCCCAATCTATGGCCAAACAGCGGTGTTTGGACATTTTGGAAGAAAGGAGTTTCCGTGGGAACGTACCGATAAGGTAGAAGCACTACGGTCAGCACTATTGTAATGCCGTGGTACGAAAAGGAAGATTTGGAAAAGGCCAGAGAAATGACAGCGATTGAATACTTAAAACAATATGAACCACAGCGGCTCAAACCCTGCAGAGGTCTTCGGCATGAATATGAACTGATTGATCATGACAGCTTCAAGATCAATGAGATCACCAGCCAGTGGCATTGGAAATCCAGGGATATCGGAGGAATCAGCGCATTGAATTTCCTGGTTCATGTGAATGGGATGTCTTTTCTGGATGCAGTTGGTTTTTTACTGGAGCAGAACCCATCCTATATACCGCCTAACATACAGGAACGTGAAATGGCAAAGAAGCCATTTGCTCTTCCAGAACGTGCGAAGGATGTAAACCGTATCTGGGATTATCTGAAACACAGGGGAATCAGCAGGGAAACTTTTGTGTACTGTGTGAACCAAGGAATTCTCTATGAAAGCTTGCCATATCATAATGCTGTTTTTGTTGGCAGGGATGAAAAAGGACAAGCCCGGTATGCTTTCCTGCGGGGAATCTATGACCGGGGGAAACCCTTTAAGATGGAACAGTCAGGAAGTGACAAAGCATATAGTTTTTGTGTTCCACCAAGTGGGAAGTGTTGCAGAGTGGCGGTATATGAAGCGGCAATCGAAACCTTAGCACACATGACGCTGGAGGGAAATCGTACAGATAAATATCGCTTGTCCGTTGGAGGGATTTATGCTCCAAAAGATGGCAGGCGAAAAAAAGAGGAAAAACCGCCACTGGCATTGGAACATTTTCTGGAGAACCATCCGGAGGTTACGCAGATTGAAATCTGTACCAATAATGACGGACCAGGCAGATATGCGTGTGAAACTATGAAAAGAACATATCGGGATAGATATGAGATTTTGATAAACTTACCGGAGCGTGAAGGGGCAGACTATGCAGACCTGTCAAAGGAAGCATGGGAAAAGAAAGAAAAAAATCGAATGGAAAGGTAGGAGTCTCTATGGAACGAAAACTATATTTATTATCACCATTACAGGCAGAATTTTATGAAAACGAGAGTGACCGGATGTACCCAGATGACGTGATGGATGGCCGTGCACTGGCAGTATATGGAGCAGACATTCTACAGAAGATGCAGGAGAGAGCGGATCATGTAGGAGAAGATTTGATGGAATATTACGATGAAAAGGATTCCGTCAAAGAAAAAGTTACAAATCTGGAGCTGTCGGTTGTCTTAAAGGATGGAGAACTTATGGGATGTGCGGAAGTTACCATCCAAGCGCCCTTAGATCGATGGGAAATGAATCGACTGGAAACTTATCTGACTGGGCAATATTCCGATGGCTGGGGAGAAGGATTTGAACAGCAGGATATTCCGGTAGAAGATGGTGTTTTAAATGTTCATTTCTGGAATAGTGACTATTTCCGGATGGATATCCTGCACAAGATTCCGGAGCAGATAAAACCGGAATGTGCAGTAAAACCAAAGTTAAAACTGCTTGGACATAATGGAAATGTTTTTTCTATTTTAGGTGATGCCAGCAGGCTTTTAAAACAGAATGGACAGCCAGAAGCCGCAAAAGAGATGTTTGACAGAGTCACGTCTTCCAAAAGTTATGAGCAGGCACTTGCGATCATCAGCGAATACGTGGAAACGGAACTGAGTAGGGATACGGATCAACCAAAGCCAGAGAAACAAGGAAAAAAGAAAACAGAAAGGGAAAGGTAAACCTATGGAATATGCTGTATTTAAACAACAGATTATGGAACAGGCAAAAAGGATTCTGCCACAAGAAGAAGGTTATGTAATCACTATTGTGGATCAAACAGAGTATGGGCTTGGCAAGATGTTGATCATCAATAAGTCTGACAAGGAAGTTGTACCAGGCATCTCTATGGAGGAGATGTATCAGGATTTTTCACAGAACAAAAAAAGTATAGAAGAAGTTATAGAAACTATACAAGATACAGTAAATACTGCATTTACGATGATTCCAGAAATAGATGGTACGCATGGAATTGATTTTAGAGATTATGATTACATAAAAGATCTGCTGGTGGTAGAATTGGAACGTTCAGAGTTCAACGGAGAACATTTATCTCATGGAATTTTTGAAAAGCAGCCTATTGGGGCATTGGTTCTGTACCTTAGGTTGGAACAGAAGAACCAGCTGGTTATGGCAAGACTGGGAAGGGATGTATTGGAAGTTTGTGGCGTGAGTCAAAGTACCATGATGAAGCAGGCCATGGAAAATACTATAAAAATAAATCCTCCTGTGGTGATGCCAGTGGATACCAATGACAGGTTTCCTTACTTTATCCTGTCTAACAAAGATGGGCGAAATGGAGCGACTGCCATCACTTATCCGGGAATGTTAGAACAGTTAAGGAAAATGGCAGGTATGGATTATTATGTGATTCCAGCCAATATCCATGAAGTTTTGATTGTAGGAAAAACCGAGAATGCGCCGATAAAATATCTTAGAGAGGCGTTGAAACAAAGAAACCGTGAAATGGGTATCCAGCAGATGTTAAGTGATCATGTCTATGAGTATAGTGGAAGAGATAAAAAATTGAAACGTTGTCTCGATGAAAAGAAAAAAAATCGGGAGCGATAAGAGAAAAGTAAACTCGAAAAAACGGTTAAATCGTTGAAGAGAAAGGATGATGCCTATGGAACATACCCTGCAGTTAGGGGAAATATTGAAAGATGGAATGTATCCTGTGGAGTCTGAAGGAGGAGATAACTGGAGGATCTTACACGGAGATACACTGAAATTAGTAAAAGCGTTTCAACCGGGAACTTTTGATGCAGTGATCACAGATCCGCCCTACGCATCGGGCGGTACAAAGCAGAATGAAAGGAACCGTACAACCAATCAGAAATATAGCAGCATGTCACCGGAAAAAGCCTTGCCAGATTTTGACGGCGACCAGAAAGATCAGCGTTCCTGGACCCATTGGATGGCAGAATGGCTGTATGATGTGAGAAAAGCATGTAAAAGTGGTGCTCCGATTTGCCTTTTTATTGATTGGAGACAGTATCCATCGATGACGGATGCTCTTCAATGGGCAGGGTGGATCTGGAGAGGAACAGCGGTCTGGGATAAGACAAACAGCCGGCCACAGAAGGGAAGGTTCCGCCAGCAGACAGAGTTTATCATATGGGGAAGTAACGGACCTATGCCGATCAGCCGTCCGGTTTCCTGTCTTCCAGGTGTGTTCCGATATGGGAATCCCCAGAACCGGGTGCATGTGACAGAGAAACCGCTGCAGTTGATGAAGGACGTGGTGCAGATATGCGAACCAGGCGGAAGAATATTAGATCCTTTTGCCGGAGCAGGTACTACGATTCTTGCGGCTGCCCAGCAGGGATACCAGGCAGTGGGAATTGAAGTGACAGATGCCTATTTCCAATTGGGAACGGAAAGAGTGAGAGAAGCATTGAAAGAAGAAGTGGATGTCCAATAGGATGTCCATTTTTTCGTGATAGAAATTTAGGGCATCCATAAGGATGCCTGGCGAAAGGAGATGAGATATGGATCGAGCGTTTGCGTATGTGAGCTGCTCCGAAGAGGACAGCAGAGTAAAGGTGCAGAAATACTGCAGAAAGATTTATGAACTGGGGTATATTCCAATCTGTCCCAGATTTGGATTTGTCCCATTTTTGGATGAGAGTAATGCAGAAGACCAGCAGGGGCTTGCACAGATGTCCATGCTTCTCTTAAAACGATGCCGCATGGTAGTAGTCTGTGGAAGTGAAGTGACAGATAACATGAATACAGAAATCAGTACAGCGGATCGACTGCATATTATCTGTACGACTTTAGAAGGGCTGATTCAGATCAAAGAAACAAAATAAGGGAAAAGGGGGAAAGGAAACAGACTTGCGGTGCGACTCGTTTTGCAAGCATAGCGTTTGGATATCCAAACGCCCTTTGGGGAGAACCCCAATCCCCCGTGACAGAGCATGAGAGGAGATCAAATATGTGGAATTTTATCATAGGTGCAATGTTTGGCGGTATGTGTGGAGTTGGAATTGTGTGCCTTACGGTGATAGGAAAACGAGCAGATGAGGATATGGAACATATTGAAAAGAAGAAAGAAACATCAGCATTAGAGGGGAAGGTGTCTGAATGAGGAAACGCAATCATGTGATTCCTATAAGGCTGAATACAAAAGAAATGAAACATCTGGAGACACAGGTTGCAGTCAGTGGGCTAAACAGGGAAGAATATCTCCGTACCCTGATCTTAGGGGCGGAAGTGCGTGCAAAGCCTTGTACCCATCATGCAGATTTGCTACGGAAAGTTGCAGGATTGTGTAATAATGCGAATCAGCTGGCACACGTTGCCAATGCAACAGGAACTGCCAGCCAGGAGAGTGTCAACGAAATGCTGAGGATATCCAGAAAAGTCTGGGAAGAAGTAAGGGAAATGTGGTGATGACTTATTGCATATACAAGTATTATTCCCGTTCACCGCCTGGACCGTTCTGTAGACTATATCCGGGATAAAGAAAAGACTCAAAAGAAAGGGAATACTGCCGGTTCTCTGGAAGAAGCAATCGACTATGCATTGAACCGGGATAAAACAGAGCAAGTGTTTTTTGAAGATGCCATTGGCTGTACCATAGAACAGGCATATCAGGATATGATTGCTACAAAAAAAAGATTTCATAAAACAGACAAGGTGCAGGGCTTCCATCTGGTACAAAGTTTCGCAGAGGGAGAGGTTAGTCCGGAACTGGCACATTTGATAGGAGTGGAGCTGGCAGAGCGTCTGCTGAGAGGACAGTTTGAAGTGGTTATCACCACTCACTTAAATACCAGTCATTTCCATAACCATCTGGTCTGGAATTCCGTGTCTATGGAAGATGGGCATAAGTATCATAGTAATGAACAAAGTTATTATATGGAGATTCGAAAGATTTCTGATGAACTTTGCCGAAAATATGGGTTGTCCGTAATCCAGACAAATCAGAAAAAAGGGATACATTATGTACAATGGAAAGCGGAGAAAGAGGGAAAACCAACCTGGCGGACAGCCATCCGTTCGGATATTCGTGAGGCAGTGAAAGCAAGCTACAGCTGGACTCAGTTTGTAAAAGAAATGGAAACAAGAGGTTATGTATGGCGGACAGATAGGAAATATCTTGCTCTAAAGGCTCCTGGAATGGAACGATATGTACGCTTACGATCTTTGGGAAAAGGATATGGAGAAATGGAAATCCGGGAGTGGATTTTAAGACCAAAGATTCGGGAGACAGAAAAAGTATATCTGCAATGGTCAAAACAAAGAAAGAAACGGACCGGACTACAGGCATTGTATTATTCCTATTTGTATCAGATGGGTGTTTTTCAAAAGAAACCCAAGCGCATTCCTTATGAAGTGCGGGAAGATATCCGCAGGCTGGATCAGCGGATTGCGCAGATAGAATTTCTTCAGAAACAGGACATTTCCACCATAGAACAGCTGCAGGAATTCCGGCACCCGCTGGAAGAAAAAATGGCACAGTTGCTATTGGAACGCCGGCAACTGTATCGCAGCCAGCCCGGATGTGAACGGATTGGAAAGATTACAGAAGAGATGAAACAGATCCGCAAGGATATTCGGATGTCGCTGCGGATTGAGCAGTATTCCGTAGAAATGGAGCAGCGGATGAAACGGGCAAAGGAGAGGATGGAACAGGCAGAGAAGAATATGCAACGAAGGAAGGGGCAGTTAAAGGAATCCTATGTGAAGTAAAAAATCGAGGAGGTGAGCGGTATGAATTACGGTGGTGATGCGGCAGATCAAATTGTTCGTTATTCGATGGAAGGGATGGAACATACGCTTCGGATTTCCGGGAGTATCGCAAAAAATCTGGCAGTTTTCATCGTAGCAGTGTTAAAAGACCAGAAAAAGACTTATGGAAAGACACAGATGGTACGTATGATCAAAGAACGAAGGCCGACCAAATTTTTTACCGTGCCGGATGACCGTATGAAAGAATTTGCCAGAGAAGCAAAAGCAAGAGGTCTTTTATATGTCGTCATTAAGGATAAAAAGAAACCGATCAACAACGAGATTATGGTATTTGCAGAAGACGCTGCCAAAATGAACCGGGTATTGGATCGCATGGATATTGACTATGTAAAAGCAGAATCCGGGAAAGTGGAATTTGATACAGGAGATCCTAAGAGAGAAGAAACAAAAGATATAGATCTGGGAGGAACATCAAAGCAAGGTCAGGAGAAAAAAGTTCAGACCGTATCCATGCCAGAGGGAACTATTGAATTTGAAATTGATGAATCGGATCAGAAGTTTGATTTCGGGGATATGTTCTTTGAAGAAGGAAATTTTACGCAGGGGAAGGAAGAAAAGCTTCCGTCCGGGACTTCCTCGCCCAGCAGAGATTTTTCTTCCGGTCAGAAAAATAGGGAACATGGAGTAAAGCCTTCTGTGCGTGCAGAGATCAAAGAGATAAAAAAGGAGCAGGCACAGAAGAATCGGCAGAAACAAAGCAGACAGCGTCAAAAGACGAAAGGGCGAAAATACAAGAAAAAGGGAAAAGGGAGGTAATGCTATATGGATTTAACAGGGATGATTCAGAATCCTGTGGAGGATCAGAACTCGGAGCAAAAGTTATCGAAAGAAGAGTATGCAGCTTTAAAGAAACAGGAGCGGGAAGAAACGTGGATGCAGATCGATGGACAGGCACAGTCGGTGTTCCGGGATGGAGCGTCCTTGCAGAAGTTTCTGGATTTTATGGCAGGGCAGTATAATATGCCAAAGGTTCCGAACCTTTTGCTTTTATATTCGCAGAATCCTGAAGTAAAGCTGGTAAAATCTTTTGATGAGTGGAAGCATGACAGACGTTCCTTAAGAACAGGAGTACATGGCTATACTTATATTATTGATACGAAGTATGAGAAGGATGGAGAAATGCGTTCCGGTTATGCGATCAGCAAGGGTTATGATATTACGCAGACCAAAGGAAGGCCGTTAGAGGAACGTCCTCAGAGAGATATCCACACATTATTGGAAGCAGTGTTGAAAAATCAGAATATCCGTCTGCAGATTGCGGATAATCTTCCGGATAAGATTCAGGCACAATATATTCCAAATCAAAGGACGATTTACATACGAAACGGAATGTCAGAGATTACTACTTTTCATGCTATTAACCGAGAACTTGCCTGTGCAGCACTAGACCAGCATGATGGAAACTACGCCAGAAACAGAGTTAATGCACAGGCATTTTGTGCCACATATATATTAGGAAAAAGATATGGTGTGGATGTCTTCGGTTTTGATCTTGAGAAAGTGGCAGGAATTCAGGAGCATGGTCAGAAAGATCCACAGGAGTTAAGGTTATTCTTAAATGATGTCCGGACAGCAGCTTATGGAATCCGTGGTCATATCGAACGGAATTTACGGGAGCCGGAACAGCAGTTTGTGACAGAGGATACCTTTACAGTAGGAGAAAGCGAGAAAAAATCTCCGGACAAAGGGAAAAAGAGTAAAAATGAACCAGAGCGATAAAGCGCAGTAAAAGTTGGATTTGTGATAGCTATTGCGGAACGTGTGTGATATGGTTGGTGTAAGAAAGGCAGGTGTCGTATATGACAAAATATTATATCGAAATGAAAGAAACCAAAAGAAATATGATGTCAGATGCATTGCTGAGTCTTTACCGGAAAAAAGGACCTGAATCAGAAGAGGCAAGACAAATGGGTTTAAAACTCTGGGATTTTGATCTGAAAGAAAAGAGGATGGAAATCACTTCTGATGAACAGAGGGTTCTTCGCCATGCCTTAAACGATCTCCGCAATCAGCGTTTAGAAGAAGGAAAATATACTGATGGTGTGGAAGCAGCTATCATGGAGGTTATGAAACCCCATAGGACCAAGCACTTCCCGTGGTAAAAGGAGGGGTGATCATTCAGATATTAGATCGAAAACAGGTAGAACGCATACGAAAGATGTATCCAGAAGGAACGCAGATTTGCTTAGATGAGATGGAGGGTGAAAGGAATATGCCCTCTGGATTAAAAGGAAAAGTATGTTACGTAGATGATGCCGGACAGATCCATGTGAACTGGGAAAATGGTAGTTCCCTTGCGGTATTGCCAGAAGTGGATTCGTTCCATAAAATAGGAGAGCCGCATAAGAGAAAGGAGCATGGCATGCAGAGGTAACATTTAGAAAAACAGACCTTATTGTCTGGGGGATTTTTCTTCCGATTGTCTGGTGGATGGGGGCTTCCCTTGCCTGTGCGATTCAACCAGGGAAAAATATATTTGAAATTTTAGACAGGCTGAGTCAGATTCTTCGTCAGCCTTTTTCTTTGCACTATACCGTATATACGGGAAAGTGTTTCTTGATTCTATCATTTGCATATATCACAGGTATCTGTATCTATTATGCCCAGCAGAAAAATTATAGAAGAGGTGTGGAACATGGTTCGGCAAAGTGGGGAGATGTCCATCAGATCTGCCGGAAATACCGTGACAAAGACTATGTCCAGAATCTGTTACTGACACAGAATTTCCGCATGAGTCTTGACTGCTATAAACATAAGCGGAATTTGAATGTATTGGTAGTGGGAGGTTCTGGAGCCGGAAAATCAAGAACCTATGCAATCCCTAATATCATGCAGTGCTGCCTGTCACAAGGGGAAAGTGTCAGGGGATGTTCTATGGTTATTACAGATCCTAAAGCGGAACTGCTCCGAAAAACGGGTGGACTGTTGGAACGGATGGGATATGAGGTTCGGGTGTTTGATCTGATCAACCCAGATACCTCCTTTTGTTATAACCCATTTTGTTATGTCCATGATGACAAGGATGTGTTAAAACTCATCAACAACCTGATCCGCAATACCACACCGAAAGGTTCACAGGCATCGGATCCATTTTGGGAGAAGAGCGAAACCGCGCTGTTGCAGGCTCTGATGCTGTACCTGTTACATGAGGCACCGCCGGAAGAGCAGAATTTCCCTATGATCATGGAGATGTTAGGCAGTGCCCAGGTTAAGGAAGAGGATGAGGAATATCAGTCTCCTCTGGATATCTTGTTTGAAAGGTTAGAAATGAGAAAGCCGGATAGCATTGCGGTGAAACAGTATCAGATTTACAAGCAGGCAGCGGGAAAAACAGCAAAGTCTATCTTGATTTCTGTTGGTGTCCGGCTGGCTGCATTTAATCTGAAAGAGATTGCAAATTTAACCTGTACGGATGAGCTGGATCTGGCAAGCATCGGAGAAAAGAAAGTGGCATTGTTCTGTTGTATTCCCGATGCCGATACTTCTTTGAACTATCTGGTAGGCATGATTTATAGCAATCTGTTCCAGACACTATATTATGTAGCAGATCGGAAATATGGAGGGAGATTGCCGGTACCCGTCCACTGTATCATGGATGAGTGGCCGAATGTAGCCTTACCGGATGATTTTGATAAGATCCTTGCTACCATGCGGTCACGTGCAATTTCCTGCAGTATCATCATCCAGAATATGGCGCAAATGAAAGCCCTGTTTAAGGACTCATGGGAAAGCTTGGTAGGTAATTGCGATGAACTTTTATATCTGGGAGGCAACGAAAAAGAGGGACATAAATATATTTCGGAACTGTTGGGAAAAGAAACTTTAGATACAAATACTTATGGACAGACAAAAGGACGAAACGGAAGTTATTCTACGAACTATCAGCAGACAGGGCGGGAACTTTTTACACCGGATGAGATCCGCTTACTGGATAACCGGAAAGCAATCCTGTTTGTCCGAGGGGAACGTCCCATGCTGGATGACAAATATAATTTAAAGAAACATCCAAATGTGAAATGGACAGAGGATGGCGGTGCGCCCCCGTATGACTATGCGAAAGCTCCGAGGTCACATGATGATTTGAATATTGATATTGAACGCTTAGATGATTATGAGCTGCTCTGTGAAGAGGACATCCTCGGCAAAGAGCAGCCTTTTTAGATGGGAGGAATGTGTATCGTGCATATGATGCAGAAATTGTTTAAGAAAAAGAATCCGAAGACGAAGCCTTTGCGAATGAGTGGTGTACAAAAACGATTTTTTGTCAGCTATGCAGTAATCGTATTCGCCATGATGTGGTGTACAACCCCTGTTCTGGCTGCAGGAGATCCATTAGCAGTGGTGAATAACTTGTCTGATTTTATTTTTTCCTTGATCCGGGCGATTGGCTTGATCTTGTTAGGATTTGGTGTGATGCAGATCGGCTTGTCTTTAAAGTCGCATGATCCAAGCCAGAGGGCAAATGGATTTTTGACTTTAGCAGGCGGCGTCATCATTACCTTTGCAAAAGAGATTTTGGATTTGATCATGGTGTAATCTGATATCAGCAGTACAGCGGGAGAGCAGACACTGTGCTGTTCTCCCTGTCTGTAAATGGAAACAACAGGGAGGTGAAATGCTACTTGGAAAGTGATAACTGGATCGTTCAAAATCTAAACAATGCGTTAGAAACATGGAATTCTAAGCTGTCAGAAATCTGGCAGCTTTTAACGCAAAGCCCGGAAACCTTTAAAGGCGGAGATATCTGGAGTGTGATGCTGACCATTCATGATGCTCTAAAAGGAATCGGGTATGGACTTTTAGTACTTTTTTTTGCAATCAGTGTAGTGAAAACCTGTAGCAGCTATCTGGACGTAAAAAAGCCAGAGCATGCGGTGAAATTGTTTATCCGGTTTGCACTGGCAAAAGGGGCAGTAGGGTATGGGCTGGAATTGATGATGGCACTTTTTTCTGTCATACAGGGAATGGTATCCACAATCATGCAAAATTCAGGATTTGGTGGGGATTCAGATGTAATCGAACTTCCGGCTGAAATGGTGGAGAAGATTGAAAGTGTAGGATTATTAGATTCTATTCCTCTTTGGATTGTTACACTGCTTGGCAGTCTGTTTATAACAGTCCTGTCATTTATTATGATCTTGACCGTGTATGGAAGGATGTTCAAGCTGTATATGTACACAGCCATAGCACCCATTCCCATTGCGACTTTTGCAGGAGAGCCTACACAGAACATAGGGAAGAACTTTGTCCGTTCCTATGCAGGGGTTTGTATGGAAGGAGCAATCATTGCACTTGCCTGCATTATTTTTTCTGTATTTGCTGCCAGTCCGCCGGCAATCGCAGACAGCAGTTTATCTGCGGTGAATATTGTATGGAATTATGTGGCAGAGCTGATCTTTAACCTATTAGTATTGGTAGGGGCAATTAAGGCAGCGGACCGGATTGTAAAAGAAATCATGGGGTTATAAGTAAGGAGGCAGGAGTATGAAAGAACAACCAATTTTAGGATACGATTGGGAAATGGGACATGAAGAAATTAAACTGGAGATAGGCACTTACTATACAGGAAAAGGTCTGTATATTGGAATGCTGGCAAAGGAAGATGGTGTATGGGAATCTTTTAGTGATCTGACGGTAAATTTACCGTTTGAGAGATCGGATGTTCATGAGGCCTTTATCCAGGACTTTGGGAGTAAGGAAAAATTGAAATTTATTCAAAAACATAAGTTGGGTAAAATTCTTCCAGAGCGAGGACATTCTGGATTCTGTACCTATGCAAAAGTGGCATTTAATCTTAAGCGGCTGGAGGAATTAGATCCAGAAGGAATGAAACGTTTTTATAAGGATCATCCAGAACTTGAAGAAAAGAGCCAAGTGCCGAAAAAGAAAAAACGAAATCAAATGGAACGGTAAAATGTGGGAATACAAAAGGAAAGGAGTTATGACAGAAAAGGCCGTCCCCTGGCTTATTTTCTGTTATTTGTATTGACAAAATGGAAGTAAAAATGAACAAAGAGATCCAGGAATTTCAGGAGTCCTTTTTCTTTGGGCTGAGCATGCGGCAGTGTTTCTTTTCTGTATTGGCGATTGCTGCTGCAGTAGGTGTTTATCTAGGGACAAAAGATACCTGTGGAACGGAGATTGCCGGATGGCTGAGTGTTTTTGCTGCAGCCCCTTTTGCGGGATGTGGTTTTTTCCGCTATCACCAGATGACACTGGAAAAGTTCGTATGGGTGTGGTTAAAATCAGAGATCTTATGCCCCAAAAAGCTGGTGTTTCAATCGGAGAATCTCTATCTGAAATGTCTGGAAGAGACAATAGAAATCGGAACACGTTCCTGCAGAAATGGAACGGAGCTGGTAGAACGAAAGAGAAGCAAAAATAGAAAAAAGAAAGGAAGGGGGGATACGGTTGATTAAAACGCTGCATCGTACATTAAAACTAGAAAAAGAGAAATTTAAGATTCCGAAGTCTGTACAGCGGGCAATCCCGATACAGCGGATCTGGCCGGATGGCATCTTTCAGTCCGGCAGGCTGTTTTCAAAATCGTTCCGTTTTACGGATATCAATTATTCCATTGCAAGCAAAGAGGATAAGACAGAAATGTTTCTGGATTATTCCGAGCTTTTAAATGCATTGGACTCCGGCGCATCCGCCAAACTTACCATTAATAACCGCCGCATCAATAAGGCAGAATTTGAACAATCCATTCTGATCCCTATGAAAGAGGACGGATTGGATGAATACCGAAAAGAATACAATGAAATGCTGTTATCCAAGATCAGTGATACCAACAACAGCATTCTTCGGGAACGGTATCTGACGATCAGTGTCCATAAGAAGAACATTGATGAGGCAAGGACCTACTTCGCACGTGTGGGAACAGATATTACCACACACCTGGCGAAACTATCTTCCATTGGGGAAGAACTGGATGCTGGAGAGCGTCTGAAGATTTTCCGTGATTTCTTTAAAGAAGACGTTTCTGCGACAGCAGAGTTTGATTTTAAGGAAGCTGTAAAAAGAGGACATGATTTTAAAGATTGGTTTGCACCAGATTCTATGGAGTTCCTGCAGGATCATTTTAAGATTGATGGGCGATATGGGCGTGTTTTGTATATGCAGGATTATGCAACTTACGTCCGGGACAGCATGGTATCGGAACTCTGTGATCTGAGCAGAAACTTAATGCTGTCGATTGATATCCTGCCAGTCCCTACGGATGAAGCGGTCATTGAGATACAGAACAAACTGCTTGGTGTAGAAACTAATGTGACCAACTGGCAGAGAAGGCAGAACGAAAACAATAACTTTTCTGCAACCATTCCGTATGAGATGGAGTTGCAGAGAACCGAAACAAAGGAGATGTTAAATGACCTGACCACTAGAGATCAGAGAATGATGTTCGGGGTGTTGACCATTGTGCATATGGCAGACAGTTATAAGGAGTTGAACTCAGATACGGAAACCTTGAAATCCATTGCACGGAAAAATCTGTGTCAGCTGTCCACTCTGCGGTGGCAGCAAATGGACGGTCTGCATACGGCGCTGCCTTTCGGACCACGAAAGATCAATGCCCTGCGTACCCTGACCACAGAGTCTACGGCTGTCCTGATTCCTTTCCATACCCAGGAGATTATGCAGGAAGGAGGGATTTATTACGGGCAGAATGCGGTCAGCAAAAATATGATCGTTGTGGACCGGAAGAAACTGCTGAATGGCAACAGTTTTCGCTTAGGAGTCAGTGGATCCGGAAAAAGTTTTTCTGCCAAAGAAGAGATTGTTGCATTAGCACTTGCCACGGAGGATGACATCCTAATTCTAGATCCGGAATCCGAATTTGGAAATCTGACAGTAGCATTAGGGGGAGAAGTTGTAAAAGTATCGGCAACTTCTGGAATGCATCTGAATGCTATGGATATGGACAGCAGCTATGGGGATGATACCAATCCACTGATTGAAAAATCAGAATTTCTGTTGTCTGTTTTTGAACAGTTAGTAGGGGCAGGTAATCTTGGAGCAAAGGACAAATCCATCATTGACCGCTGTACAGCTGATACTTATCGAGATTATATCCGCAGCGGATATACAAAGGAGGTACCTACCTTAAAAGATTTGTACCGACAGCTGATGCTGCAGGAAGAGCCAGAAGCAAGAGCTCTTGCCTTATCAGCAGAATTATTTACCAGTGGAAGTCTGAACACGTTTGCACATAAAACAAATGTGGATACGAAGAACCGTATCATGGATTATGATATCCGGGAACTGGGGTCCCAGCTCATGCCCCTTGGCATGCTGGTAACACTGGATGCCATTTTCAACCGTGTGATCCAGAACTGGAAAAAAGGAAAACGGACCTGGATCTTTTGTGATGAGTTTTATCTGTTATTCCGCTATCCATACAGTGCAGAATTTTTTTATAAGTTATGGAAGCGTATTCGAAAGTATAATGGGTTCGTGAATGCTATGAGCCAGAATGTAGATGAGGTTCTACGTTCCGATACGGCAAGACTCATGCTCGCAAACAGTGAGTTTTTAGTTATGCTGAACCAGGCAAGTACGGACCGGGAAGAATTGGCAAGACTTTTGAACATTTCCGACAACCAGTTAGGATATATCACAAATGTGAAAGCTGGAAGTGGTTTGATACGCTGTTCTGGAAATCTGGTTCCATTTGAAAATACATTCCCAAGGAATACAAAGTTGTACCAACTGATGACAACAAAACCAGGAGAAAGTTTGAAAGCTGTATAGCATAGGTTCGCTCATCAAATGTGTTTTACAGTACGTCATAATTGAATCAAAAAATATGAAAGCCGTTACATGGGGGACTGTGTAACGGTTTTTAATTCATAGAGAAAGGGTGTGTAAATGTGATAAAAGATGTACAGGAAAAGAAAATATCTTTTTATACAGCTGAATGCATGGAATTTGAAACAATGGGAGAAGTGACAGAGTGCGCCACATTAAAAGAAGCCTTTCGGATATACCAGAAAATGGAACAGAAAAGATCCGGTATGGGGGTTGGGATTGGATTTATTTTACATGATCCAGATGTGCCTGAGTACAGTGATATCCACTATCCTTTATATCAAGGAAATGGGGTGGAGCGGGATTTAATTGCACTTGTGGAGGCTTATGAGAAGCACCCACTGGTACAGAAAGCACAAAAAGATATGCAGAAACTGTTAGATAGGAAAAAACAGGTGGAACGATAAAGGAGGAGAATAAGGCAGATATTAAAACAAAAGAGGTAGACCGGACGTTGAAAGTCCGGGAACATGCCAAACAGCTTCCCAAAGAATTGATCAAGGATATTACTTTAAAATCTGCAGAACGTTCCCTGCTATCTACGCATGACGGTTCCCATTTTTCTCCCAAACAGTCTCCGGAACAGTATGCTTCTGACCGGCTGGAAGAAGGAATCAAGTGGTCGGCCAGTAAAGGGGAAACCATCGTTTCTCAAGGCAGTAAAAAAGCGGCAAAAAAAAAGGCAGAGAAGACCTGGAGAGTCATCAAAGAACGAAGGAGTAAAAATGCGGATCGTACTGCTGAACAGAGTAGAAACAGTGGAACTCAAGGAAATTCACAAACAGAACGTCAAACTGATATACGAATTAAAACAAAAGAAGCGGTAAACAAAAGAACAGCAGGAGTAGCGAGAGAGAACATTGCAGAGGTAAAAAATGCGACCCCTTTGAGAGATTCTGCAAATCGTATCAAACAAGCACATACAGCGAAAACTTCAAAGGAAGCGTCAAAATTAAAGAAACAGGCAGAACATGCTTACCGTTCTGGAAAAAAATTAGCTGTCCAAGGGAAAAAGGCTGCAACACAATCTGCAAAGGCAGCTAAACGGACAGTATCTGGAATAAAAACAGCGGTTAAAACGGGAGTTACCGCAGTAAAATCATTAGGAACCTTTCTGGTGGCAGGCGGCTGGATTGTTGTGCTGTTGGTAATTGTTCTGGGGGTGATTGGTGGAATTGCAGGAAGCTCCGGGAGTACTAGTGCGGAGCCACTAAGTCAGGAGGTACTGGCTTATACATCTACCATTCAGAGGTATGCTTCACAGTATGGAATTTCGGAATATGTACCTTCAATCCAAGCAATCATGATGCAGGAATCCGGAGGACGTGGAACAGATCCTATGCAGGCAAGTGAATGTCCGTACAATACCCGCTATCCAAATAGTCCAGGGGCGATTCAAGATCCAGAGTATTCCATACAGGTAGGGGTACAATATTATGCAGATTGTGTAAGACAGGCAGGATGTGAAAGTCCATTAGATATCAGCAGGCTACAACTCAGTTGGCAAGGATATAATTACGGAAATGGTTATATTGGATGGGCTTTAGAACATCATGGCGGTTATAGTCTGGAAAATGCATTGCAGTTTAGCCAAGAAAAGGCAGCGGAACTTGGTTGGCCAAGATATGGAGATCCTCAATATGTTCCTCATGTTCAGAGATACTATTCTGGAGGTGGTATCCTTGGCGGAATATTTGGAAACGGACAGATTGTGCAAGTGGCAAAACAGGAAGTTGGGAGTAGTAATGGGGAAAAATACTGGAGATGGTATGGATTTGATTCTTATGTGGAATGGTGTGCCTGCTTTGTCAGTTGGTGTGGGGAACAAGCTGGATTGATAGAATCTGGTGCAATGCCGAAGTTTTCTTTGTGCGAAAATGGAATTGATTGGTTTAAAAGTCATGGAAAGTGGCAGGAAACAGGCGGCATTCCGAGTGCAGGTTCCTTGGTATTTTTTGATTGGAATGGAGATGGCATATCGGATCATGTGGGAATCGTGGAAAAATATGAAGGTGGAATCATTTATACAGTAGAAGGAAATACAGGTACTAACATTGGTGGTAATAATGTCCGAGGGGTTTGGAAACATTCATATTCTGTTGGAAGTGCAACTATTCTTGGATATGGGATTATTTAAATAAAGAGAATAAGAAGTGCTATTTTATACAGGCACTTAATAAACATAATAAAAGGAAACAGGCAGACTTGTGGAGTATAATATTTCACAAGTCTGTTGTTAAAGTAGTGTTTTTATAAATTTTTTTTAAAAATCTTTAAATGGAGATTGTTTTGACTGATATCTTTTCCTTTACGCAATTATTTGTGTCATAAGGAAAAATTTAGTGATTAAAAAATTGTAGACAGGGAAATTAAAAGGCGTATAAATTGACTATAGATTTTTACTTAAAATATATAGAACTTTAAATTTTTGTATTCAGAATATCTAAATTTTGAATTTATACTAATAATCTTGACTTTATAGTTATATACATATAATATTATATTTTGTCTTACAAATGTAATATTAAGGAGAAAGAAAAAATGCAGAAAAAGTGGAAGATAATGATTATACTTCTCACAATATTGATTATATTATATGCTTTGACCAGTTGCAAAGAAAAGATACAAGAAAAAAAAGGTAATGAAGACAATTGGAAAGTATATCAACAGTTAGAAGAAAAAGAAGAACAGAATATCCAAAATCCATTTATTAGAGAAGAAACGAAATGTATTTTAACAGAAAAAGAGAAGCAAGAACTTCGAAATCAATTATTAAAAATAGTAACTCAATGTAAGGATATTTATCATCCAATTATTGATCAAACAACAGGATATCAGAGTATTTCAAGAGAGGAAGTAAAAAAGATAAAAAAGCGTTTTGGCGAAAATGGTTTGGTATGTGTGGCTGAAAATATGAATATGGAAAATTATGAAAAAGTGGAAGAATTTTATCTGGATTATTTAGAGGATAGAGAAACAGATGTTACAATATATGAGGTAAATAATGATGGTTCTTTTTGTTCTGAAACTTTTATATATCGAAATAAAGTGTTGCAAACTTTTACAATGACTCTTACTTGGGAAAAAGGAGAACAAGCTGAAATATCAAACGGAACAGCGAACAATATTGCTGAAATAAAATACACATCAAAAGGATATCTAATCTATTCATATGAGTATATTGTTGCACATGCAGCACTAAAAGAATATTATCGTGTAAAACCGTTATCGGACACATTGCGAATATTAACTGATCAATATGTTTCTGTATTTAACTATTTGAACTATAATTTTCTTACTCAAAATTGGGACGAAAGTAATGTAGAAACGATATTATTACCTAGATTGTTTGAGGATTTATATCAGGTACATACAGGTGAACAATTAAAGAAAGATTCAGGGAGAATTTCAGCAGAAATATATGAAAATGTTATGATAGCTTGTTTACCTGTTACAATAGAAGAATTGCGAAAGCATTGTGGATATGATATGGAAAGTAATACCTATGATAGTGGAACCTTTTTTTATCGAGGAACATCCCCTTTTGGTGAAGTAGTAGATTATTTGGATAATAGTGATGGAACACTCACGCTATATGTTGATGCTGTATGGCCAGATAGGAATACTGATTGTGCTTTTAAAAATGAAATTGTCATTAAACCGTATGGCGATGGAACTTGTCAATATTTGTCTAATAAAGTACAGAAAATTGAATTAGATATTCCAGTATACGAAGAGTATTGAAAAAGAATTTCAACAAGTTAAATTATATATCTAAGCATTGCACTATAATATTTGAGGGCAGATTCGTATTTTTGCGATTCTGCCCTCAAATATTATAGACATGTTTCGTTTAAAGTTAAGGTATATTTGATGAATTAAAATCAATGCAGGTAATTTGCAAAAGGTCAAATAACATGATCACGTAGAATATGAAATAGAAAAAAATATATTGACATTCCAATCTTACGGATGTAATATTATAAATGTCTTACGCGTGTAAGATTCGTGGTGTTATATATATACTTCTAAATATGACACCTGTAAAAATAAAAAAGATTTATTAGCTATAAGTCTTACACGCGTGGTTTTTGTAAACGAATATTTAGTTATCAGGTTATAGAAAGAAGATTAAGGTATATATGAGTAAGAGAAGAAAAAAAGTAAAAAAGAAAAATAGAAAGATAGTTTGGATAATAGAAAGTTTGCTTTTTATAATACTTATCAGTTTGTTAGTCTTATTAAAAATTTTCAATCCGCAAGAGAGGGAGAAAATAGAAGAAAAATCTGAAGAAACAGTAAAACCATTAGTTATTCAGACACAACAGCGGAAACTGGATTTAGATCAGCTACATAGTAGTGCTGGAATTGTAATCAGTCTCGATGACAGTAAAGTTATATTTCAATTTCAACAGGATGAAAAAATATTTCCAGCATCATTAACGAAAATAATGACATGTATTCTAGCAATTGAAAATATAAACAATTTGGAAGCAACTATTACATTAGAGCCAGAAATATTTGATGAACTATATGCCCAAAATGCGTCAATGGCGGGCTTTCTACCTGGTGAAAATGCAAAAATAATTGACATATTGTATGGAAACATTTTGCCTTCAGGGGGAGAGTGTTCAATTGCTTTAGCGGAGTATGTTGCTGGTTCAGAACAAGCATTTGTAGAACTAATGAATGAGAAAGCTAAAGATTTAGGAATGAATAATACACATTTTATGAATGCAACAGGATTACATAATGAATCTCACTATACTACAGTGAAAGATATAGGAATTCTTTTACAGTATGCATTAAAAAATCAAACTTTTAATGATATATTTCAGTCAAAAAGTTATTTTGTTGCGCCGACAGACCAGCATTTAAGTGGTTTTACTTTTTATAGTAGTATGTTTAAACTACGAGATCAATGGGAGTTGGATGAGGGTGAAATTGTGGGAGGAAAAACAGGTTATACAGATGAGGCAGGGCTTTGTTTAGCCTCAGAAGCGATTGTTAATGGTCGAAAATATATTGCTATAACAGTAAATGCAGAAGGAAATCATAATACAGAACCATTTCATGTAAATGATGCTTTTTATTTATATAATCAACTACAATCGCAATGATTTTTTAAATTTATAATCATACAAATGCAGGGAGGAAATATTAAAAAGGAGTACTTCAGAGATTATTCTTTGGAAATTCAGAAAATAAATTATGAAGAAATTAAAAATACCAAGAAGTTTAGTCCTATTAATTGTTTTTTTTATAATGTTCTCGATTTTAATAGTACGGTTGTTTCAATTACAGATTGTGAAAGGACAAGAATACGAAAATAATTTTATTTTACAAACGAAAAGAGAAATTGTACTATCTGGAGCAAGAGGAAATATTTATGATCGTAATGGCAAACCACTTGCTACAAATAAGTTAGCTAATTCGGTTACATTCGAAGATCAAGAAACTTATAATTCAGATCGAGAGCGACAGTTGAATTTGAATTCAAAAATTTATCAGATGATTCGTATTATAAAAAGTAAAGGAGATAGCATAGAAACTAGTCTAAAAATTATAATAGATCCAAACGGTAATTTCCAATTTTCTGTAGATGATTTTTGGCTTCAAAGATTTAAAGCAGATGTATATGGAAAAGCGAACATCGACGATATGGAAGCTAAGGAACGAAATTCTACAGCAGATGAAATAGTCTCTTATTTATCAGATAAGTTCTGTGTTTTTGCGCAAGGAGAGAAGAAGTATACAGATAAAGAAAAAAAAGATTATGGATTACCGCAACAGTTTGAAAAAAGTGATCTACTTGATATTTTAAATATACGCTACGCATTATCTTTACAGGCATATCAAAAATATCTTTCAGTAACAGTGGCAAAAGATGTATCAGATGAAACTGTTGTTGCCATTATGGAAAATCAATATGATATTTCAGGAGTTGATATTAAACAGGATACAATACGAGTGTATGAAGGAGGAGAAGCGTGTTCCTCTATATTAGGATACACAGGCACTATATCATCCGAGGAGTTAAAAGAAAGGGATGATAGTAAATTAACCATTAATTCCATAGTGGGTAAATCTGGAATGGAGCAATATTTAGATCAAGTTCTTCAAGGAAGAGATGGGAAAAAGGAAGTATATGTAGATAATACAGGGAGAACTACACAAGATCTTGGAGTAATACAGCAACCGAGAGCAGGAAAAGACGTATATTTAAGCATAGATGTTGAATTACAGAAAAAAACATATGAAGCATTAGAAAGGAAGATAGCCGATATATTAGTGCAACATCTGATTAACACAAAAACTTTTGATAAAAAAGGGGTAGATGATACTACTGAAATAAAAATTCCAATATATGATGTGTATATTGCACTTTTAAACAATGGCGTTATTGATTTAGAACAATTAAGAGAAGAGGATGCTTCGGAATTAGAGAGAAAGTTTTTTCAAATTTTTCTGAAAAAGAAAAGTGAAGTGGTTCAAGGTATTGAAAAAGATTTAAGAGAATTGTCAACGAAATATAATGAATTGGGAATTGAAAATCAAGAATACCAGAGTTTTATCATTGATAATTTGAACATTATAAATAACAAGAACAATAATGAAGAATTAGTTGAAAAATGGGAAAAAGGCGAATTATCAATGAAAGACTATTTGTATGACCAAATTGGTGTTGGAAACATAAATTCAGATATAATTGCGTCAGAAGAAGAATACTTGAACAAAGATGAAATCTATGAATCATTGGTCTCTTTTATAGTAAATAAATTACAGGAAAATAGTCAGTTTGATGAGTTAATAAATAAATACTTGGTACTCAACGATGAGATATTGCCAGATGATATCGTTAGGCTATTATATGAACAGCAATTTTTAAATCCTGAAGATGAGGATTACGAAAACTGGAATCGAGGGCTAATTACCACTTTTGATTTGTTAATTAAAAAAATACAGAAACTTGAAATTACGCCAGCGGATTTAGCGTTAGATCCATGTTCGGGATCAGCAGTTGTTACAGATACCGCAACAGGAAAAGTGCTAGCATGTGTATCTTATCCGGGATATGATAATAATCGTTTAGCAAACCAAATGGATAACAAATATTATTATAAAATATATAATAATGCATCATTACCCTTATTTAATCGTGCAACACAACAGTTATCAGCACCAGGCTCAACATTTAAACCTGTTACAATTATTGCGGGATTAGAAGAAGGTGTAATAGATGAGTCAACCATGGTTGAATGCGATGGAGTGTTTGATAAAGTAGATCCACCTTTAAAATGCTGGAACCATGCAGGGCATGGGGCTGTTAATGGTGTAGATAGCGCATTGAAGAATTCATGTAATGATTATTTATGTGAAGTGTCATATCGTTTAGGAATGATAGACAATGATGAATTTTCGGATAAACAGGCACTAAATTATATACAAGAGTACGCGAAAATGTTTGATTTAGATGAAAAAAGTGGAATTGAGTTAACCGAAAGTAAACCTAAGATAACTGATAATTATGCTATTCCATCAGCTATCGGACAAGGAACAAATAACTTTTCTACAGTCCAATTGGGAAGGTATGTAACAACACTTGCAAACGAAGGTACTAGTTTCCAATTGTCACTAATTGACAAAATTGACGGGGTAGAAACAAGCCCGAAAGTGGAAAGCCAGATTGAAATCAATAAAAGAAGCTGGGAAGGAGTCCATGCAGGTATGGAATTATATACTCAAAGCACGGGGATATTTGACGGATTTCCAATATCGGTTGCAGGAAAATCAGGTACAGCTCAAGAAGTTAAGAATAGACCGGATCATGGTCTATTTATAGGATATGCACCTGCTGATGATCCAGAAATAGCAGTAGCAGTTCGAATTGTAAATGGGTATGAGGCAGGGAACGCAGTAGAATGCGGAAAAAATATTTTTGAGTATTATTTCGGTATAGAATAAGTTAGTGCATAAGTTGAGGAGAAAAACATAATGGATATATTATTTCAAATACATTATGAGTGGAACAAAGAACTCTTTTGTTTATATTATCAAACCCAAAATAGAAAGTACAGAAGGATATTATTATTCTTTTGTGGAGCAGTGATTATATTTTCATTTTGTCTATGTAGTAAAATTGGAAGAGAAATGATTATGACTATGATGATATTATTTGTTTGTGCTGTGATATTGATAAATAATATATATCTGAGACTAGCGACTTATATACAAATGGAAACTGCTTTAAAACAGTATGGAACTGGAAAAAGAATTATGACAATAAAAAAAGATGAGATTAATGTTTTAGTTCCGGAAAGCGGTAAGAAAATAATAGTGTCTTTTATCGAAATTATGGAAATTGGCACCATAAAAGAGTATTGCTGGATTCGCGTTATTAATCAACTTATTTTTATAAGAAAAGAAAATTTTGTTATCGGAGATATAGAAGACTTTAAAAGATTTATTAAATTAAACACATTAGCTGGAGAAGATTGGAGTAGAGTATGGAAAGGAAGAAATTAAAATGGATGTCATTTTACAAAATCATACATTGTATGATGAGGCGGTGATAGAATATTATTATCAAAATTTAAAATATGAAAATAAAAATGGAAAAAGGGAATTGGCTGATCTGAGTCGTCACTTTATAATCATTGAAGCATTTATTGGAATTGTAGTTTGTACTTTGATTGGATCAGACAAATGGATCTATAGTATTCCGCTTATTGCAATAACTTTTATATTTTTATATTATTGGACAATAAGTTATACTAAGAAAATATTTTTAAAATTAGATTCAAATTATTCTTATAAAAGGTATAAAGAGAAAGTAACTTATAACTTTTATGACGATAAGCTGGAAATTATAAGAAAGTACGATAGAACCATTATTGAATGGAAGAATATAACCTGTTGTAATATCAAAAAGAATCTTTGTTGGTTAGGATATGGTAATAAAGGGCTTGTAATTAATGGCGATGAATTTAGTTTTGGTACAGAGGAGCAATTTATTACATTTATAAAAAATAAAAATCACATTAATATCAATTTAGAGTAATTATTAGATTGAAATAAATGTTAGGGATCAAATAAGAATCCCTTTTCCAATTCATAAATCCATTTATTGGATTTATGGATGGACATATCTCAAATGATTACAGTTACATGTTATCTTTGGAATATGATAAAGTTGCCAAAATATGACTGACACATCATGTTAGAAGAGACAAAAATGAAAGAATCGAGGGGTGTATGAAGAATATTTATAAATTATGTGGGAAAATCAGTCTTTGTTTTTACCTGCTGTTTTTATATCAGGCATGGTATGTATGTCAGTATGGTGGGCTGAGAAGGCATTTGCTGATTTTGCTGATTAGTCTGTCTGGAATTTTGCTTAGTTCTGTACTATGGATGATTGCAAGGAAAAAGATGCAGCAAACATCTCAGCTCGAGAATAAAGTTCTTTTACGAATAGAGATTTTTCTTGCGTTGCTTGGTACAATCTATTTTGGCGGGCGTATCATTTATTCAGCAATTCCGTACAACGGGCATTTGTCATGGAAGCTTGATGAATTATGGAAGAAAAGGGAAGTAGATTTTGTCCACGATAACTTCTTTGAAGATGGTATCGAAGGAATTCTGACGGATTTAGAGGAAAAGCTTGAGATGCCGAAAAATCTTTATGTGGTAAATGGATTTAAGATGTCCTTTAATGAGACTGGGAAAGTTCAGACCTTAGATACCTTTCTTTACGGAAAAAATAAAAAAGGAACAGAAAAGACATATCTGATTACTTATGACAGAAAGATAAATGAGAAGATTATTGTTTGGGTGAACGGAGAAGCCAATGCCGATTATAATGCCGATATGCGTTTTGAGCCAATGCTCCGGATATTGGAGAAAGCAGACAGCGAAAATCAGGTGAAAATGTGGTCTTCAATTTTGGAAAATGAGACCTATGAACTTGTATATTATGGGCGCCGGTCTTTCGGAGTGATGGACGGGCTGCGTTATCTTCCCGGTGATGCAGACGGAGATGGTGTTGATCAAGGAAGTGAAAATTTTACACAACTTTTCAATGGCGGAGAAATTGTGGGATTTGAGGTTTCTCTTCACATGCCAGCTGTGAAAGATATCACTCCTGTTCGCTATATGATGGAACCAGAATATATCAGCCAGGAAGTGTTAGATAAAGAACAGATGGATGAGGTAAAAGATGTGGAAAGCTGGACAGTAGATCAGACAGACGGCAGTATGTATTTCTTTTTAGATGATAAGATAGGATGGCGTCTGGTGGTGGCTGATGCGGCGGCGGGAAGCAGATTTTACCAGTTGGAAAAAACTGCGGATGGCGGTGACACATGGGAAATGGCAAACCAGAATCCCTTTGGCGGAAATCTTGGGGTAACAGAGGGGTTGGAATTCTTTGATAAAAATTTCGGGTTTGCAGGGCTGACAGGAGCTTCCCAGTCCCATTCCAGCCTTTATGTCACCAGGGATGGAGGTACAACCTTTACGGAACTTCAGCTACCTTTGGAGACTGTGACAGAGCTACCGCCTTTGGCAAAAGAACTTAACTTTACCATAGAAAATTATAAATACTGTGAGATGCCGAAAAAGAAAGAGGATATCCTGACTATAAAGCTTTTAACAGGAGCTGGGGAAATCCAGGGAATTCGCTTTGAGTCAAAGGATAACGGAGAGACATGGGCATATGCTGGAATTAGTGTAGAGTGAGTATACATATGGAATGTCAGAATCTGGGGTTGGTTACCTGGATGTAATTTTAGACATTAGTATTCTTTGCTATAGCTTTAGATTTAAGATGCAATGGTTGGCTGTAATAGTTAATGCAATTGTAAAGTTTGTTACTAATCAGGCCAAAACCACACAGATGTCCAGCATAAATTGACAATTTGTAAGGCAAGTAACTGGAAGATTGTAAGTTAAAAAACATTGTGGTTTAAAGATTATATATTTCTTTATGCCACATTTTTTGTAACATAAATGTCACAAGCAGCTTTTATTTTGAGCAAGATAATTTATGGGAAGGATAGATCTTTATGATAAGATTTTTGAAAATTTTTTTTGGAACAGTCTTCACACTTCTTATTTTGATTGGAAGTTGTGTGTTTTATGCTTTTAAAATCGAACCGTATCGTATTGCATCAAATCAATTATATTTAAACGAAAAAACTTCTGATTTTATTAAAGTTGTTCAATTCTCAGACACGCATATAAAAGCGGATTTTAATTATAAGAACCTGGATAAGGTTGTAAACTATATCAATAAGCAAAATCCAGATGTTGTTGTGTTTACAGGGGACTTGTATGACAATTATGCCAAGTATCATGATGATGAACATATCATAAAAGAACTACAAAAAATCAATGCAACATATGATAAAATAGCAATATGGGGGAATCGCGATTGCGGTGGTGGAGCTGCCAGACAGTATGAAAATATTATGCAGCAATCAGGATTTACTGTGCTGAAAAATGAAAATTGGTATGTGACTACTGATTCAGATAAAAAAATATTATTTACAGGGTTAGATGATAGTATGCTGGGAAATGTATATATGCCGGATTCTACAAAGATATATGATTCGAATTACAATATTCTGTTAATACATGAGCCAGATACAGCAGACTCTTTTCAAGAATACCCTTATGATTTAGTGTTGAGCGGACATAGTCATGGCGGGCAAGTTAATATCCCGTTTATTCCTTCTATTAATCAAAAAGCTATCTCTTCTACAAACCTCGCTAAAAATTATGTCAGCGGAATGTATGAATTAAATTCAAAGACAAAAATATACGTAAATACAGGAATCGGAACTACACATGTTTCTGGTCGGTTGGGGGTTGTTCCAGAAATATCTATATTTCATATTTATTTATAATAATTGGAATTGATAAGGCTACGTTGTTAATAGTTAATAGTGTGTTAAAAGAGATACACTCTCTTATTTGATGTTATATAAAGGTAAATTAGACCAAATAATAATGTGCTTGTATGTAGAAGTAATATGTAAAATACAGACTATGTATGTCACTAATTTAAGATCAGGTTTAGAGTACATAGTAAAAGAACAAAATGATTTGGCAAAAGATTACTATAAAAAAATCGCCCAGCCTGTGAGAGTCTGAGGCGATTTTTGATAGGGTATCTTATTGTCATTTATTGTCATTAAGAATTTGAATGGCGATTTCCTTTGCGGCAGTGCTTGATGTGTTGCCTGCATCTGATTGTCCGAGATATACACAAAAATATTTATTTCCTTCTAGTGTTTCTGCAAATCCTGTGAACCATGCATCTACAACAATACCCTCTGCTTTTCCCATTCCTGTTTTTCCATAAATAGATATTTCCGTATTATTCTCTTCTGATATCAACATTACTTGTTTTAAAATATTTTGTGTTCTTTCTGAGTAGGTGGAGTCAGTTCCGAAGATTCGTTCCATCACTTCAACCTGTTCTTTTGGAGAAATTTTCAAAGACGATTCTATCCAGAAACCTGTTAAGGCTCTATTGTTGTTATTAGTATTTAACTTTCCCTCCCAATCAGAAATATCACAATTTCCATATTTCAGTTTATTAAGTTCATTCTGCATTTTCACCTTGCCAATGTCATCAGTGACCTGACGAAAATACCAAACACATGAGGTACGAAATGCATCAGAAAAATTGATATCTCTATTCCAGTCCTCATTCCAAAATATTTCACCGCTCCAAGGACGCACAGAATTATCAGGATCAATAATTCCGTTTTCTAAACCGATTAACGAAGAGATAATTTTAAATGTAGAACATGGAGATCTCTGCGTTAGAGCCAGTTCTTTATTATATATCATATAGTTTTTTTCTGTTGGATCGTATACTATTGCGGTCCCGGTTAAGCCTTCAAAATAATTAGACCAATCTACTTCAGTTAGTGTGGGTTCTTGTGATTCTACTACAGAAAATTTCTCTGGAGTAGGATCTTTTGTATCCTGTTGTATATTCTTAGCGTCTGAATTATTATGATTCGTGCAACCTGAAAATGCAAATATACCAACCAAAATTCCAATAATTAATAGATAAAAAGACTTGTTTTTTTTCATATTATTTCTGCCTATCCTAGAAATTAGTTATTCTATAAATGTTTCATAAACCTACATTAACTATATAAGCCGATACTTTTAAGCTTTGATTATCTTGATAAACACTAGTGTTAATAGGCATCAACCTCCTTAGCTTTTGGGAATAAAGTATTTTCATTTTTAAGAGAATAAAGAATTTAATATTTCTATAGTTATTTCTGAAGCAGCACTGCCGGTGGCATTCTCGGAATTCTGAAGGTTGGTAGCAAAACAATAAGTATTTTCACCGTGTTCAATAAAGCCAATAAACCAACCGTTTGTATTTTGTCCATTCAATGACCCAGTACCTGTCTTTCCATATAATTTTCCAATGGATGTATCAGAAATAAATAAGGCATCTTTTATTGCTTGAATATTTTTTTCCTCAAACTCCCATTTATTTTCCAGAAGTTCAGATAATAGGATTACCTGTTCTACCGGTGAAATCTTTAAGGAAGATTCGGACCAATAATCTTCAATACCAGCTGATAAATCGCAATTCCCATATGAAATTTTGTTATAATAAGAATAAAGTGTTTGGTATCCTATTTGTGTATCAAGATTTTGAAAATACCAATTAACAGAATTACGTAAAGCTGTAGTAAGGGTTTGGTCTTTGTTCCATGAATCAAAATAATAGTTTGTTCCGTCCCAGTGCTGATTAGAAGAATTATAATTGATTACACCTTCCTCTAATGCAAATAAACCACTATAAATTTTATAAGTGGAATCCGGAGAAACTCGTTTGGTGCTTAAATCTTTATTATAAATTTTGTATCTATCATTTGTCATATCATATATTACAAAGCTACCACTTGTTTTACTGAAATAAGAAGATAGGTCTATGTCATCTATATTTTGGGAAGTCAAATTATTAGATGAGTCTCGTGATGCATAGACAGTTAATAAGGGACTAATGCAGTATACTAGAACACAAGCGAACACTAAGATTACAATGCTGTTTCTCTTATGCTTTTTAGAAATTTTTTGATAATTTGCTATTTCTTTTATTCTATCTATAATGACCTTTTTTTCTCCACCTAAACGAGAGAGTGGAGAGAGAAAAGCATTGTGTTGCATTTTTTCAGCATATCTTATTAATGTATAGCCATAATCTATACAGTTGTTTTTCCCTATGATGTTAATTACTGAGTTGTCGCATGCAATTTCCCGATCTTTTTGTAATATATGAAATCCGTACCAAATGAATGGGTTAAACCAATATATGATCTGTAAAATGCAACTTATATAATTTAATGCAGCATCCTTGTGTTTATAATGCTGTAATTCATGTAAAAAGATATAATATACATCCTGTTCAGACAGTAATATATCCATATCTTGAGGAATAATTACCTTGGGATATAGAAGACCGTAAGAAACAGGGCTTGAAATATTACATGAAGCGTATAAAGCGACATGTCGTCTTATTTTTAATTTTTCATGACACGAAATGTATTGTTGGTATAGTTCTGGTTCGTTTTCAGAAGTTATCAAAAAAGCTTTTTTTTGGATTAAATGAATTTTAACAATATTATATATAAAATATACTAATGTAAACAAACACCCGATTATCCATATTGCAAATAAGTATTTATCAAGATCATACAAATTAAAATTATCTTGAGCTGACGCAAAATCAGAAGTACCTAATTGAACAGATAAATTTATATCATCAAGTTGTTTTGTAGAAGTATTTACAATTTTACCCGTATCTTGTTGGAAAAAGTGTTGTAACTTTATTAATAATTGATGTGGTCCGATATTTTTGAATGGTATGAAAGGAATAATAAGCGCACATACAAAAATGTACCACAAATAATACCGACTATTAGTTGTAATATAATTTTTTAATAGTTTTTTGAGTAATAGAATTATCCCCAATAAGATACTGATAGTGAGATTACATAATAAAAAGTGAATCGAGAACATTAGGTTTCATCACCACCATTCAATTTAGAGTCTATAAGATGATACATATTCTTTAAATCGCTGTCAGATAATTGGGCATTGGATAGTAAGGAAGATAATAGCGGAGCCATTTCACCATCATAAAAGCGAGATAAAAAATTATGGTTCTCTTGTGATAAATATTTATTTTTAGAGATAATGGGAAAATAGTAATACATACGCCTTTTTTGTTCATAAGAAATAACATGTTTTGACACTAAACGAGATAATAACGTATGAACTGTTTTATTACTCCAATTGTGTATAGATGGAACTTTTTCACAAATAGAATTTGTGCTTATTGGTGACTCATCCCATATTATTTTCATGATTTCATATTCTGCTTCAGATATTTGTGGTAATTTATCCATGTTTATTCTCCTTTAATCTTACTTTCGTAATAATTATAGAGCATTGAAATAGAAACGTCAAGAAGGCTATTGACAAAAAAGTGATAATAGAATATATTACAAACGTAAGATATGGAAACAGGAGACAATTATGAAAAGAAAAAAATTTGAATGGACAGGTAGATTGATATTAATAATATTTTCTTTAATTTTAGTATTGAGCTTGATTTTTTTTATTACGAAACAGACACATAAGAACACTACTGAACAATTGCTAACCGAATATATGAATTATATCAATAAACATGAATATGAAAAAATGTATAAAATGATTTCTAAAGAACATTCATCGAATATTTCTATGGAAGAATTTGTAAAGAGAAATAAAAACATATATGAAGGATTAGAAACGAAGGATTTAAGCATTAAAATTTTAAATGAGAAATCCAATGGTAAAGAGATTTCATATCTTACATCATTTAATACTCTTGCAGGTGAAGTGAAATTTCAAAATGAAGTAAACTTTATAAAAGAAAAATTTGAATATAAACTTGTTTGGAAAGATAGTATTATTTTTCCGCAATTAGAGTCTACAGATAAAGTACGAATAGATACTGTAGAAGCAGAGCGAGGACAAATTTTAGATCGGAATGGAAAAGTGTTAGCTGGAAAAGGGGTTGCATCATCAGTTGGGCTAGTGCCGGGTAAAATTCAGGATAAAGAAAACACAATAATTAAACTTGCGGAGTTGCTTGAAGTGGATATTGATGTGATAAAGAACAAATTGTCTGCAGAGTGGGTAAAAGATGATTCATTTGTTCCTATAAAAACAATTCCTAAAGTTAGTGAATTGGAATTAATGAAAATTAATCCGGATGAAAATCTTGTAAAATTAAAGGAAAATCAGGAGGAATTACTATCAATTCCAGGTGTTATGATTAACGATATCGAAGTTAGAGACTATCCTTTAAAAGAAGCAGCGTCACATTTGGTTGGATATATTCAAAAAGTTACAGCGGAAGATTTGGAAGAGAATAAAGGGAAAGGTTATGATTCCAATAGTGTTATAGGGAGAAGTGGTATAGAAAGTTTATATGAAGATAAATTAAAAGGTCAAAATGGTTGCATGATATATATCGAAGATGAATTTGGAAACAGAAAAGATATTATTGTAGATAAACCGGTTCAAAACGGAGAGGATATTCAATTAACAATTGATGCAGAATTGCAAAAAGTCTTGTATGAACAGTTTAAGGATGATAAGAGTTGTTCTGTTGCTATGAACCAATATACAGGAGAAGTTTTGGCACTGGTCAGTACTCCTTCTTTTAACTCAAATGATTTTGTAATGGGAATGTCAGATAAATTATGGAAAAGCTTAAATGAAGATGAAAGGCAACCTTTGTACAATCGATTCAGACAGGTATGGTGTCCCGGATCAACATTTAAACCTGTTACTGCAGTGATAGGGTTAGACACAGGTATTCTTGATCCTGTAGAAGATTATGGAAACGAAGGTTTAAGCTGGCAAAAAGACTCGTCATGGGGGGATTATTATGTGACCACATTACATGAGACTGAACCTGCAACACTGGAAAATGCAATGATATATTCTGATAATATATATTTTGCAAAAGTAGCACTTAAACTGGGGGAAAATAATTTAACTAGCTTTTTAGAAAAATTGGGGTTTAACAAAGAAATACCATTTGATATTAAAATGTCAATATCACAGTATTCAAATACAGAAGGAATAAAGTCAGAAATTCAATTGGCAGATAGTGGATATGGACAAGGTCAAATCTTAATAAATCCATTGCATCTAGCTTCTATTTATTCCGCATTTAGTAATGATGGAAATATAATTGAACCGACGTTACTATATAACCCAAATTATAATCCCAATATATGGATGCCGGAAGTTATTCAAAAAGAAAGTATTCATACTGTTTTAGAGACAATGAAGAAAGTTATTAGTGAACCAACAGCAACGGGATATGGTTTACATAGAGAGGAGTACACTTTGGCTGGAAAAACAGGAACGGCAGAAATAAAGCTTTCAAAAGAAGATGCAACAGGAACAGAATTGGGGTGGATGGCAGTTTTTACAACTGATCCTAATATTGAGAATCCAATATTGCTAATTAGTATGGTTGAAGATGTAAAAAATATTGGTGGCAGTGGTTATGTAGTTCAAAAAGATAAAAGAGTATTGGATCAATATTTACGATAGGAATGAGATGAAAAAAGGTGAAAATGTTAATGAAGAAAATGTTGGCTATTATTTTGGTTTCTTTAGTATTATCCGGATGTGAAAAAAATGGGTCTCAAAATGATCTTATAATTAATAATACAGAAGAAGAGAATGTGGTGATGGATGAAAATGATGATTATGAATTAAAAAATATTGAAATGGGGAGAAAAGAAGAAAAAGACATTAGTGATCGCTTAAGGAAAATGGTTGGAAAATGCAAAAGGATATACAGTCAGGCAGATAAAGGTAATGCGTCAAATATTGTTCTTGAAGAAGAGACAGTTCATACAATGATCGAAAGTATTGCAGAAGAGAATGTTGCCATTACCTGTGGCAGTCATGATTATAATATGTTGAATTATAAACAAGTTGATGATGCTCTTTCTTTGGCAAAAACAGGAGAAAATACTGAAACTGAATTTTTTGTAATTAATACAAGTGGTGTTTGGATATATAATAAACTTCAATTTAAAAACAAAGATTTATATGTAACATCAGCAACAGCTGCATTTGATGATAATATGAGTCCACATATTGTGCAGATAGAAAAAATTCAGGTATATGATTGGAACTATACTGATAAAGGGTGGATTATATGGGAGAAGGCATTATCAAGAAATCAAGAAATGGATATGCATGTTTTTTATAGAATTTTGCCACTTGATGAACAGTGCAGAGAATTAGGAAATAAATGTATTACACCGGTTAGTTACTTTTGCAATAATCTGTTCCTCGTAGATTGGAATCAAAACAGTTTGGAAAATATAGAGTTTAATGATTTGTTTGAGTTTTTATACACAATGAAGTATGGGGAGAAAATTGATGAAAAAAAATATGCATCAGGCATTCCTAAAGTAGAATTTGAAGAAGTGGTCACAACTTATTTTGATATTTCAATAGAAACCTTGGAAATATATGCTCAATACGATGACGTGAAGGGGGTATATCCATGGGAAGCAATTGGTCCATGGAATCGAATTCAACAATTCCAACCTTTCCCAGAAGTAGTGAATTGTATAGAAAATGAGGATGGATCATTAACTTTGACAGTAGAAGCTGTTTTTCAGGAAGAAGGAACAGATTGTTCATTCAGACATGAAGTGACAATCCGAGAAGAAGGTGACAAGTGGATATATTTGGGAAACTGTATTGAACGTGAGGGAGCATATAAAATTCCAGAATATAAACCGCGAAGAGATTTTTAAGTAAATTAAGAAAATAGATTTTTTTATAACTGATATTGTAATTGGAGAGGAAGAGTATGAAAGTTAGATTAATGATCATTATTGGTGTCATTAGTTTTCTACTAGGAGGATGTAATAAAATACAAAAAAATTCAAATCAAGTACAATTAGTTCAAAGAACTGAAGAAATTCTGGTAGAATCCGAAGATTTGGCAGATGATTATTTTCATATATACAAAGAAAGATGGAATCAAAGCAATAGAAATTCATTGAAATTACAACAAGACATTATTGAATATTTAGGCAGAAAAAACTATATTGCGGTTGACATAAATAATCAAATAGATATGGTAAATGGAGAACTAGTGAAAAAATTTTGCAAGAATGTGCAAAACGAGGTTAATGATAGTATAACAATTTTTTCTATTATGGAATCAGGAGGATTTGTGAGATATGATTTAAACTCTCAAAATGGGGAAATTTATGCCATATGTAGTAATATGACTTGGGATCAGGACGCTCCAGAAGCTGAGTACATTAATGAATTTCAAGTACAATCATGGAAGTATACAAAAAATGGGTATTTTTTCATAGAAGAATATGATCGACAGGGATATGATGGATATCATGGGAAAATTGGATTTCGTGTGGAACCATTGGATGAAGCATGTCGGGAGTTGAATAGAAAGTATGTTATGCCAGTAGGTTATGCTGGAAATAAGTTATTTATAACGAATTGGAATCAAAGTGATTATTCACAACTTGATTTTTATGATCTATATGAGATTATGTATCTTTTAAAATATGAAAAATATGTTCCATATAATTATAGTCAAGAAGGAGTAGAATATTATATTCCAAAACAAGATTTTGAGGAAGTTATTCAAACATTTTTAACAGTTGAAAGTGAAGTATTAGAGTCTAATGCCATTTATAATGCAGAAACAAAAACGTATTTGTACAGACCAAGAGGATTATATGACTATGGATCAACGTATGAACCGTATCCAGAAGTAGTATCATATGAAAAGATGGATGATGGGAAAATTAAACTTATAATTAATGCGGTGTGGGAAAGAACAATGCAGGATAATGCAATGACAAGTGAATTAGTCATTCAGCCGTTAGATAATAACCGTTTTCACTATATATCCAATCAAGTTATTAAGTCGAACTTAGATGACACTTCTAAATGGTACCGAAACCGTTTGACCTATGGAGAGTGGAATAAGATTTATAAAGAAAATGATGAAATAAAATAGAAAGTTTATTTATGAGCGTTTGCTTGAAATTTAAAAGGGCAGGTGAAGCATTATAGAAGTTGAAATTCTTATTCGAATAAAAGAAGAAGAGGGGAATTATAAAGAAATTTTGCTTTGTAATATGAATTATATTGCAAAAAAAATTGCTCTACAAGAAAAAAATATATTAAATCATGCAGATTTGTACTTGGATTACAATAATAGAATAGCATTTCACAAAAACAGAAAAATTAATCTAACAGTAAAAGAATTTGATATCCTATTTTTCCTTGCGAGTTATCCTGGGCAGGTATTTACTCATCGACAGATATATGAAACTGTATGGGGAAAAGAATATTTCTGTGATGAAGGAAATGTTACCGCACATATAGGTCATATACGAAAGAAAATAGAACTAGATCCCCGAAATCCCGTTTTTATCCAAACCGTGCGAGGGATAGGGTATAAATTTGCGAAGAAATAGGACAGGTCCCGCTACATACGGAGTACCTGTCCTATTCTTTATTTGTTCTGCCTAACAGATAATCAGAAGTTACATGGAAATAATCAGCAATTACACTTAATTCATAATCTGGAACAAACCGTGTCCCTTTTTCAATTCTTAAAATTGTCAATTCCGTAAAATCAATCCCAGAAAGAGAAAGACGTGCTGCCAAAATCTTTTGGGAAATATCCTGTTTTTTCCTTAATTCTTTAACGCGAGATCCTATTACGTTTTTGCGTTCACCATTCCAATATATTTTCATAATATCCTCAATGTTTCTAAAGATGAAGTTACATTATTGATTCTAGCGAAATGGAATGGTAATATACTTCTAAAGATGAAGTTTTAAAAATTATTTTATACAACATACAAAGAAGAATAATATAAAGCAATTATTATGTGTTTCGGAGTGGAAATAGAGGAATAATAGAACAAAAGAAAAAAAGATTTGGTACGATGAAAGGAAGAGGGAAGCATGGATGAGCGAGTATGGGAAAAAACTGCACAGTTTTTAAAGGAACTTCGATGTGAGGATACCGGAAGACTTTCACAGTTACAATTACCAGAGTATCAAAAGGCTATGAAAGAAAAATTTTCATATCAGCCGATTTATGAGCAGACAGTTTGTGAAATGACAGATGAACAAAAATGTGTCATTGAGAAATATGTTGGCTTGACAGAACAATGTGCAGAAGAAGAAAACCAACAAGCTTATCTGCAGGGAATGGTGGATATGCTGCTTTTACTATCCGGAAGCGGAATATTGAAAGTTCCCTCCAACATGTTGGAAAAAATCAAGCAATGGAAATGATCAAGCGGTTCATGCATGTGCATGGACCGCTTTGCTAATGTTAAAACTAGAAAAAAGCTAGATAAAATTTGGAATAAAAACAGAATCACTCTGTAACATCAATTTACGTGCATTCATCCCGATTCTTAAGAAGGGTAAGGATATTTTCTAAGATAATCTGACATTCGCGCTTGGAACATTTTGAGAGTAAACGTGTAATCTCAGCGGCAGTATCATCTCTTGTAGAATATAGATAAGCATCTACGGAAAGATTTAATTCTTTGGCAATCCGAAGAAAAAGAGAAAAGCTTGGATTGCATGCGGCACGCTCAATATTTCCATAATGTGTAAGATTAACTTGAAGTCTTTCAGCCATTTCTTCTTGCGTTAAACCAAGTTTTTCACGGTAGCTACGAATCATATCACCTAAACGACTATCAATCTGCGCCATGTGTACTATTCACCTCCATGAAATCTAGTGTATTATGCAACATTGGAAAAGTGAAAATAGTAGTGAACAATATTTGATGTGGTGTATTAAGCAATATTAAAAAAGAAAATGGGATAGAGGCACATAATTTATAATAAGGGATTGATGTGCAATATTAGGCAATAGGAGAAGATTCAGTCATAAGAAAACGTTAAAAAAAGCGTAACAGCAGATAGAAAAAAATGCGGTTTTAAATATGGTGTCTCATACCATATTTCATATACTTATAAATATAATTGTCAAAAAAGAAAGACGTTACTGTGGATAGAAAATCTGCAGTGCATCTTTTTCTATTGGAGTAATCCAAGAAATAGAAGCCCACCACTTCCGATTTGATTTTCGAAAATTCAAATCGGAGGAAAAATGATATGGCATATAACAAAGCAAAAGAAGAATATAAATGGAAAGTATGGAAGGAACAAGAAGAGAAAAAATTACGTGAACTAGGCGTCTCAGAAGAGGTTATTGCAGAACTTCGTGATTATGACTGGAATTGTTTTAAACAAGAACGTAACTACAAAAATCATCAAATGCCTGATACAGATTTTATAGAGAGAACTGAAGATGCTTCCGGAAAGTGGGAAATTCAACAGCCTGTTAACGTGCAAGACTTCATAAAGTCTTTAGATGACAATAAACTAAGAAAAGAACTGCAGAAGTTGGATCAAGTAACATTGTATATTATTCTTTTAAAAACGTTTGGTTATGGTACAGAGGAAATAGGGAAATTGCTTGGAATGAAAGCGAATACAGTTTCTGCACGAATGAAACGCTTGAGAAAAAAATTAAAAAAATATTTTTTTTAGCGTCATATTTTGTTGTGGAAGTTGGCTAGTAAGTAGGAGAGGTAAGTTCTCTCCTAAGTAGGAATTTTTCCTATACATTTTCGGGAAGGTACTTAGTGCCTTCCCCTCCTCTGTTCCTTGATAATTGGATATCCGCATTATAGAAACTTTCCCATCCGGCGGAGCGTAGCAGAAAGAAACGCCATGACGATATAAAAGGATGGTTCAGTTATTCACTACAACGGACGGCATCAGTGATCATCGTTTTATATAAGAGCGCCCCTTTTATTCTGTAAGCATCCAGGCAGGAATGTGACGCCATGAGTCCGGGTGGATGATAATGATACACCAAAAGATCCGAATGCAGGGATAGATAAACCTTACGTTGTAATCAGTAAGACGTTTGGAATATCTGTGCGGATGTTTTGCCAGACATCCAGCTATAATGTGCCCATTTGATATCGGGGAAGTGAGAGGACAAATACGATATCCAACAACAAAAGAAAATCAATCGAAGTGTGCTGTTGATATCAGATACATGCAGCCAGAGTAACCAAATCTCTGGCTGTATTGATGTGATATTAACACAAATATAAAGATAAGAGGGTGGAAAGATGCATCGGAACGAATATCGGAGAATGGCACACGAAGAGGTGGAAGAGATATTCAGAGAAATACTTCCACAAGCAGGAATGAAAGTTCGGGAAGAACAGATCACACTTTGCCATCAAATGCTTTCCAGCCTGTGTGGAAACAAGATTGCATTATGCGATGCAGCAGTAGGGGTAGGAAAGACTTATGCATACCTGGTAGCGTGCATTCTTTTTCGAAAATACAGTCAATTGTTATCTGGATATTTTTCTATGTGCGGTCAGAGTCAGCCTATTGTGATCTCAACCTCAAGCATTGCATTGCAGGAAGCCATCCAAAGAGAATATATACCTTTTTTATCACAGGTTTTATTGAAGAAAGGAATCATATCTGCCCCTATCCAAGCAGTCATCCGAAAAGGGAAAGAACATTTTGTATGTGACAATCGGTTGGAGCTTCGGTTGGATGCAGTACGAAGAAAAGCAAAAAATCCACTGCAGAGAGAAGCTTTATATGCATTAAGAGAACAATATGACATGGACTCCGTACAGCATCTGAGTGGGTTTGACCGCAGGATGGTATGCGTCCCCAAATACTGCCCGGAAACTTGTGAGATGAGAACGTACTGTCGTTATCAAAAATATTTAAAAGAAGCTACAGATGAAAAAGTATTTATCCAGATCTGTAATCATAATTATCTACTGGCAGATACACTTCACAGAGCCAATGATTTCCGTCCTTTATTAAGAAATTATCAGGCACTGATCATTGATGAAGCACATAAATTTCCAGAAGCAGCAAGGCAGATGTATGGAAAGTCTTTCGGACCGGAAGATTTTATGGAAATCTGCAGTCTTTTAGAAGGGGAACATTATACCCATATTGCGGCAAAACTTCGGGAAGCATTTTCACAGCTCTTTGAAAGTCTGCCAAGACCACAGGGAGTGTTAGAAGAACAGGCACGTTTTCGCTTTGTTCTCAACAGGGAGTCCAGACAGGCATTAAGAAACAGCATCCGCTGGTTGCAGCGGGCGGAAGATCTGTTGATCGGGAATTTATCCAGATGGACAAAGAACCGGCTGGAAGAGAGCAGGGAAGTCCTGTTACAGTTTTTAAATGTGGACCGGAACAATATATTGTTTTTAGAGTATACATCAAAGGGACTGCCAGTGTTTTGCACTGTTCATCGAAAAACAGAAAGTTTGATAAAGGCAGATATTTGGGAGCGTGGCTTTCCAGCCATTCTTACATCTGGCACCTTAAAAGCAGGGGAGAGTTTTCAAAGGTCAGAGCAACTGAACGGACTCGAAGATGTCGGAAGAGTACGTGAATATCAGGCTGATTCACCGTTCGATTATGATGAAAATTGTTTACTATACATGCCAAGACGGAAGAGAAAAGTGTATGATAGCTATCATGGAGAAATCCGTTTCTTGTCTGAGCAGATCCGAAAGCTGGTATGTTCCACATTTGGACATACTCTTGTACTGTTTACCTCTTATTCTATGATGGGGAATGTATACAGAGAATTGAGAGGGAATCTCCCATTTCCGTTGTTGAAGGTATGGAAAGATTCCCAGTCAGTGATCCGTGAATTTAAGGCACAGAAAAATTGTGTGCTTTTTGCAGCTGGTTCCTGCTGGGAAGGCGTGGACTTTCCAGGAGATGTAGTATCTTCTTTGATTATTGTCCGTTTGCCATTTGCGGTACCCGATCCTGTGAGGGAAGCAGAAAGAGAACGATATCAGACTTTAAAGGAATATATTCAGAAAATCATAGTGCCGGATATGCAGATCAAACTGCGCCAGGGATTTGGACGAGCAATCCGGACGGAAACAGATACTTGTGTAGTGTCTATATTAGATTCCAGAGCAGGAAGAGGAGGGAAATACCACAAAGAGGTAATTGATGCACTTCCAGTATGTCAGATTACAGACAGAATGGCAGATGTAGAAAATTTTATTCGGAACCGAAAACGAATCGAATACTATATGTAACAGATTGTAGAGAAATTGTTGGTAGTGCTAAGTTTTCCAAAGAAAATAGAGAAAAATGTAGTGAGTATTTTAGGAGAAACCTTTCGGAATTGTTGGTATTTGTGAATAGCTTTCATAGCATAGAGTGGGTATACTGTGTATAGCGTTAGAGGAAAGGAAGTGAAGAAATGGAACATTTCATAGTGGATATGCAGACAGAAAAATCTAAGAAATACTATTTTATACGGGAAGAGGTCAGCCAAGAAATCGTTCTTCTTCCTTCCCAATATCTAATGCATAAAATGAGGGCGAAAGGTTCGCCAAACACCATCAAGAGAAGCGCTCTTGTGATTTCATATTACTTAAACTATCTGTCTGAGAATCAACTAACGATGGAAGATGTATGGAATATGAAATACGAAAAGCAACAGGAACATTTTACAGATTTTCTTATATGGTTAAAGGCTGGGATGCATAGCAAAGATGAGTACACGAAAAAGCCATACAATGAAACTTGCAATGCATATCTCAAGGAAGTGTTTCGATTGTACAATTTTGCTGAACAGCAGGAAGGTTGCGAGCAAAGTTTAAAAGTATTATCTGATGCACAATACATTGTAAGAAATTCTGTAGGAATTCGAAAGATATTGAATCGGAGAAGTTTTCACGGATACTTAAAGGAAACAGGACATATAGGAAGAACTATAGAGCAGGACAAGATCGTTATTTTACTAAAGGCATGTGCAAATTGCCGCGATCAAGTCCTGCTTTTATTATTAGCAGAAACAGGTTTCCGAATCGGAGAAATTTTGGGCAATCGCTATGCAACAGATATTGATTATGAAAACCATCTGATCTATGTAAATTTTAGAGAAGATAATGAAAATGATGCACGTGCCAAGAATGCAGAATTCCGAAAGGCAAAAGTCAGTGATGCGACATTCGAAATCTTAAAGTTTTATCTGGAAGAATATAAGGACCTGATCTTTCAACAAGAGTATCTTCTGGTCAATGTGTCTGGAAAATATGCAGGGAAACCAATGCAGGACAGCGGTGTACGGAGTTTGATGGAGCGTCTTGAAAAAAAGACCGGAATTAAAGTGACACCACATATGCTGCGACATTATTTCGCAAATACCAGGAGAAAGGCAGGGTGGAAACTAGAACTTATCAGTCAGGCACTTGGTCATCGACACATTGAAACAACTATGAAATATTTGAATATAACAGAGGAAGAACTGATGGAAGCAAGTGATGCATTTTACAGCCAGCACCAATCCCTGTATGGAGTTGATCATCTGTTATAGGAGGAGGCGGTTATGTGCCTGCAATCAGATTACTAGATACTGAGCATCAAACGGAATTGGCCTATTTGCATGAACAGCTTATAGAGGGAGAACCAGTACAAGACAAGTCATGGAGATATGCAGAAGAATATCTGATGCAGTTAGGAATTTATAATGTGATATTAGTAGAAGAAAATGATGTTCGAAATTATAAAAGGTTTCTGCTTGAGGACAGGGACTGTACGATCAGGGCAGCAAATAGTATGACATCATTTCTCAGAAACAAAAAAGCATACTGGATCGAACAAGAATATGGTGATCTACTGGAAGAAATTCGGCAGTGCGAAGGCATCGAAATGCCATTGACGGGTAATATCAAAAATTTTCTTATTCGGGAAGGGATACACCATATCCGAGAAATCGATTATTCTATCCGAGAAAAATATGAACAGTATCTTATGAAGGAAAAGAAGCCAGAACAGGTACTTCGGTATTTAAAGACATTGGATCGAATCAAGCAATATCATATCAGACAGGAAATGAAACAATTTGCAAACATAAAAAAATTTTATTTGAAATACGAACAGCAGATCCTTTTCCTGCCATATCTGCCAGATCAGAAACTGGCTATGGAATTTGATAAGGTACGTGATAAGACAGAATTGGTATGGGACTTTAGTGTCAAGGCTTCAGAAAAGATGAAACAGCAGATTTTTCAACTACTCATACATATTCTTGAGAATGTAAAGGATCCAAAGGATCGGAGAGTACGATTCCTGCTTCCTATGCAGTGGATGTATCAATATTGCATCAAGCAAGGGATAGTAGATATAGAAACCATAGAACAGGAAGAGATTGAAAAATTAGAAGAGATAGTAAAGCAGAAGGTGGTTAACTATAAAAACTCCATGCAGATTGTGGATAACAGTCGAAAAATTCTCTTTATGAGTGGAAAGCAGATCCACTGGCATGCAAATGTATGGTACATGGAAAGATTCCACCTTGCGCCAGAAAGAGTGAATCCATGTAATCCGGTGAATAGGTTATCTTTTTACCAAGTAGAAAATTTAAACAATAGAAAGCTGCTACAGGAATATGCAAGATATCAGATAGGAATCACAGGTCTGACCATTGGAAATATTCGAAGCCAGCAAAACTATGTGAAAAAATTTCTAAAGTATTTAGGGCCTGACGTATGTGCTCTTGATGTAACTGAAAAACAGATAGGTGCATATTTTAAGGAAATCCAGCAACAAGAAATTCAAGCAGAAACTGTGAACCGGCAGATACTGGATATCACAAAATTCTATGAGTACCTAAAGATAAAAAAACATATTAAGGCAATTCCGTTTCACCCGGAGTACTATGAGCAGAAAGTATATCCTATACATCATGACAGGAGCGTTGATGAAGATATTTATATGGAAATACTTCACAAACTGAATTTATTTCCAGAAGAATTGCGGTTGATCTTCCTGCATCTATGGGCAACAGGGTTAAGGATCAGCGAAGTATGTACGCTAAAAGGAGATGCATACTACTGGGATGGAGAGGATGCCTGGATCAAAGTGTATCAGATCAAAATGAAGGCAGATAAAATGATTCCTGTTCCATTTATGCTGTATGAGGTTATGCAACAATACATAAAGAAAAATCATATTCATGCAAACGATTATGTTTTTCAAGCTGAACAGGGAGGAGCATATAGAATAGGTTCATTTGTAAAACGTTTTCGAACGCAATGTAAAAAACACAAAATAGCAGATTGTGAGTATGTATTTAAAACACATGATTACAGACATACGCTGGCAACCCAATTTTATGATGATGGTGTACCGATACAAACAATTCGTGATTACCTTGGACATGTAGCAGAAGAAATGACTAAACAGTATGTGGACTATATGCCTAAGAAGATTGAAAAAGCAAATGACAATTACTTTGATAAACCAGAAAATAATATTGCTTTGACAATCACACCAAAGAAGCGGAGATATAGACATGAAAAAGGATAGGATACATATTTACGAAATGGAAAGCTATAAGCATGCCTCAGAAGAACAAAGAAATTCTATGAGAATATGTAAGATCCGTTATTTTGATCTGGAAGGGCTACCATCTAAGGAAGTGAAAGAAATCTTAGAAGCCTTTATATGGGAACGGGGGAAGACTTTAGCATTATCGAGCCTTGCTACTGAACTAACCACCTATAACAATATACGGAAGTTTTTGATAGAGAAGAATATAACAGTATTGCAGAATGCTGATCCAGAAAAGACGGTCAGAATTTTAAAGGGGTGGATGTTAGAAAAGGGATTGGCCTTGTCCAGCATGAAATACCGGGCTGCTTACGATATAACAGCCAGAGAAACACCAGCATTGGAAAGAAAACTGCGTCAGATTCTAAAATTTGCTGAAGTGAAAGATGAACGGGAAGAACAGGAAAAAGATATATGGGAGTTGGAGAAATTTGAATTTCCAATCAGAAGAAATCCCATAAAAAATGTGAAGACCCTTAACTTCACCGATATTTTACAGCCGGATATCAGAGAAGAGGTAAAAAGAACCATATTCTTACATTTAAAATATTCCGCACTTGGCACAATACATTCAGAGATGACTGCAGTAAAGAGATTTAGCCGCTTTTTAAATGTAAGAAAGCCAGAGCTGGAATCATTACAGGAATTGAGTCGAGAAGATATTGAAGACTATTTGATATACTTACAGACGGAGACAACCGAAAGAAAGAACTATCGTTCCGATCTGTATGGCTTAAAACGTGTGATTGAAGATGTGGGGAATATATATGAGAGAAGGCATCTTCTGCAACTTTTCTTAAATAATGATTTTCCAAGTACACCACGATATCAGTTTAAATTTTATTCAGATGCTACAATTAAGCGATTGAATTCCCACATTTTTAATATGGACGAGCAGATAGCCAGGGCATTGATCGTTCACCAGCTTTTGGGAACACGCATTTCCGATACGCTTACTTTAAGAATGGATTGTCTTAGAGAGAAAGAAGGGAGATATTTTGTCCGGATTGATCAAGTGAAATCCATTACTTATGAAAAGGCAGTTAGTAATGAGGTGGGGCGCTTGATTTTAAAAGCCATGGAATATACCAAAGAGCGTTACGGGGAAACAGAATATGTTTTTGTAAAAAAAGATGATCCCACGAAACCATATCAATATGGAATGATCCAGGCACAAGTTATGAGGATGATCCGGCAGAAAGATATACGGGATGATAATGGGGAACTGCTGAAATTCGGGACACATATTTTTAGACACTGTTATGGGAAAAAATTGACCGAGCTTCATATCGAGGATTGGATGATAGCAAGACTACTTGGACATAAAACATTACAGAGTGTCCACCACTACCGGAGAATCGGGAATAAAGTTATGGCTGATGAAACGAGAAAAACCAGAGAAAAAATGGACCTTATATTAATGGACATAATAAAAGGATGGGATGGATATGAATTATGAAAAGATGATAGCCGTGAATCGGATCGAAAGTGAGCAGAAAATTAAGCTGGCCACGATGGCTATAGAACAGTTGATAGAAAGGGGAGAATATCCATCGGTAACTCTGCTGGTGAAAAAAACTGGCTTATCAAGAGGGTTCTTTTATAAAAATCCAGAAGTGAGAAGCAGGTTGGATGCAGCCGTGCAATCGCCCAATGTATCATGTCGAAGAATTTGGAGTGAGAGTAAAGATTCAAAGAATGACAACACCGAGGCACTGCAGATGGAAATCATGGAATATAAGGTCAGAAACCGAAGTTTGTCTCAGGAAAACGAGGAATTGCGAGGTCAGATAGAGGAACTTAAGGTTCAAGTGGAGAAACTAAAAAGCAGGATTAAAAAGAAAGAGCTTTCCATGCTGAAAAAATTATAATTAAAGGAAAAGGTATCTGATATGAAGTACGATAAGATTGTAGAGATAAGTAAAGAAAGATCAAGACAGAATACGGAAGTGGCACTTAGGGCAATAGAGGAAATGCTGAGAGAAGGGGAATGGATTACCGTTGCCGAGCTTGCCAAGAGAACAAAATTATCAAGAGCAAATTTTTATGTGAATAAAGACATTAGAAAGTCACTTGATGATGCTAGATACAGGCAACAGCGTATGTTAAAAATAAACTTTGACAGCGTGATGGAAATCGAAGATTTGCAACAAAAATTGCGAAAACTTAATTTGGAAATGGTGAAACTGAGAGTTGAAAATCAAGAACTACAAGTAATCAACCGGAATCTTCAGAAAGAAATATAAGTGAGGATGGACGGCATGAAATACGATAAAGTAGTTGAAATGAATCAGAAAATTGGTAAGCAAAATGCCCGTATCGTGGAAAAAGAGATTGAAAGAATGATAGAAAATGGTGAAAGAGTTACGGTAGCAGCATTACAAAGATATACTGGATTTTCAAATTCATTCTTTTACAAAAATAAACTTGTTCGTGAAATTTTGTATGAAGCAATTCGAAAGCAGAATCAGTGTTATAAAAATAACCTTACTTCGATGTGTACTCAACAAGAGATAGAAGAAAAGATGATAAAACAACAAAAACAAATTTTACAGCTGGAGTTAGAGAAGAGGAAGTTGCTTGAGGAGAATCAAAGGTTGAGAGAGGTGTGTGGGATTTTAGGAAAGGAGAAAAGAGAAAATGAAATACGACAAAATAGTCGCTATTAGTCAAGAAAAAAGTAAGGTTAAAGCTGAGATTGCAAAGCAAGAAATTCAAAATATGCTGGATAGAAAAGAAAAAGTGACAATGGCTGCACTGATAAGAAAAACAGGATTTTCTAAAACACTTTTTTACAGAAATATAGAAGTTAGGACAGCACTAGATAAGGCATATAGGGAACAAGGTGCGTGTTATAATCCGAAGCAGATTATTGTTGATAAAGTTATGGAAGAAAAGTTAAATACATTGAAGATTGCAGTTACCAAGCTTAAGAAGGAAAATATAAAATTAACATTACAAAATGAAGAACTTTTAAAAGAGATTGAAAGATTAAAATTGCAGCTAGAAAAGAAATAAACATATAAAAATAAAATAGAAAATTATGGACAATACGGTGGCTTGATTGGGAAATTAAGGTTGCCGTATTTCTTTATTTAATAGATAAAATGACCAAGGTGCATGCAGGAGGCTGTGGTTACGCCCAGTATCCATGCGGTTTCCAGAGATGGGGCTAGATTTATGGTTATATTAATTGCGCTTCTGCTGATTTTTAAAGAACAGTTGATTAGTTTGATCACTACGATTTTTGAGAAAGTGACATCAGAAAGCTCCGGCATATAGCATGCGGTCCGTAAAAGGCGAAATTACTGTATTTTTAAGTTTATCATTTACTTTGTTACTTTCATTTATCTTTGGAATTCTAGAGTCTGCTGTGATTCAAGGATCAAAAAATTTCAGCAGAATTGACACAGATCGGGCAATCTATTCCGTTTTCGGAGAATATCATCAGGAACTTATGGAACAATATCATGTTTTTGGAATTGATCTTGGTTACAGGACAGGAAATTACGAAGAAGAAAATCTGATCCAGCGTTTGCATTATTACAATTCGGGTTCTACAGATCATCAAATCAAGGGAATTCAGTATTTGACAGATCAATCCGGACAGGCATTTCGAGAACAGGTGCTGGCTTATATGGAACAAAGGTATGGAATGGATCTGGTAAAAAAGTTTACCGGGACAACAGAGAAATGGGAACAGACAGAGACAGAAGAATCTGATATGGAGAAGAAAACAGATGAAATGACAGATGCAATGGAACAGGTGAATGACAGTCTTGATGCATCCGGCAGTCAAACGGAAGGAGAAGACGTGGAAGAAAGTCCAAGTCTGCCAGATGAGGAGAATCCGTTTCGTATTATGCAAAAGATAAAAAAAGAAGGAATTCTTTCTGTTGTAATTCCGAAAGGAAAAAAAGTGTCTGAAAAGAGTGTTCATTTGTCGGGGCAGGCATCAAAGAGAACTTTGAAAAAAGGATATGGGACATTCCCAACAAGAAAAGGACTTGATCAGACAACGGAGAAACTTCTGTACAACGAATATCTTCTCAAAACATTCGGCTATGCATTTCGGCAGGATTCAGAACCATCAGAAGGAACGGATGAGAGTGGAGAGAAGGAATGGCAGTCTGACCGGTCGGATGCTTTAGCATACGAACTGGAATATATTCTTCAAGGGAAAGGATCAGATAAAGAAAATCTGGAATCCGTGTTATTTCGTCTTTTTCTTCTGAGAATATCGGGAAATTATGGCTGTCTGGCAAAGGATATGGGACGAGTGGCAGAGGCAGAAGCGCTGGCTGTGACAATATCTGCACTACTACTGATGCCTGAAGCGGTAGAAGCTTTGAAACAGATGATACTTGTTGCGTGGGCAGGAGGAGAAAGTGTTATGGATCTTCGTTGTCTTTTGGATGGAAGAAAAGTTCCACTGGTAAAAAGTGCAGATAAATGGGTTGTTTCTCTGTCACAGCTGCCACTTCTTCTGACAGATGGTGGAAGTGTAAGGGGAAATGATTCCGGAGAAGGAGTCGGATATTCCGATTATATCAGGATGTTTCTCTTTTTGAAATCAGTGCCGGAAATTACAATGCGGACTTTAGATTGTGTAGAAGAGGCATTCCATTCCAAACATATTTTATTTCAGGCAGATCAATGTGTGACTAAATTAGAAATACAGAATAAGATAATCGTTTATAAAAATCTAAGTTACCAATATCCGGTTTATTTCGGATATGAATGAAGTCAGAATTACCCCCGGTGCAGATGCCCTTTCAGACCTTCTTTTGTACACCCCAAAACGTACACTCAGAATCCTGCAATCCCTCTTGCAGGAAACCCACACACTTTAGAAAGGAAAAGCTGCGATGTCAAATAAACAGGTAAAAAATACCAGTCCAACAAGAGAAAGGGCATCTGCACCGGGGGTAAGAGCAAGTGTAACAATAGAAGCTGCATTTGCAGTTCCCCTCTTCATATTTGCAGTATTAAGTTTGATTTTTTTAATTGAAATCCAGAGTATACGAGGCTGTATCCATGCAGCAGGAAGTGATGCAGCCAAACAGGCAGCAGAGTCAACGGCTGTCCTTCCTGTATTGAATACAATTCAATTAAAATCAAATCTGGTGAATCTGATTGGAGAAGAAAGAATTGAGAGAAGTATTCTGAATGGTGGTACATCAGCGATCAGTTGCTGGAAGTCTTATTGGATTCCGGGAACAGAAGAGATAAATGTTGTTATCGAGTACAAGATAAAGATTCCGGTTCCATTACTGAAAAGTCCTTCGGTGAAGTTGAAAGATGAGTTTAAAGTCAGTGCATGGAATGGTTATCAAAAAGATAGAAAGGAAAATGAAGACGGACAGATTGTCTATATCACAGAAAAAGGAACAGTGTGGCATTCGGATTATCAGTGCAGCTATCTTCAATTATCTATTCAATATGTTCAATACTCAGAATTACAAAATATGAGAAATGAAGGTGGAGGAAAATACCATAAGTGTGAGCAATGTGTTTATGGACAGGCAATGAATGGTGTATATATTACCAGTTATGGAAACCGGTATCACAACTCATTGAATTGCAGTTCTCTGAAGAGAACAATACGTGCAGTTCATAAAAGCGAAGTAGCAGGAAGAGGAGGATGTTCTAAATGTGCAAAATAATGAATGTATTCGGGCAAAATGGAAGGGAAAATCTATGGATGTTTTTTCAAGCTGTTATAGCGGTGTATCTGTTGATTTTGTCTGTGATAGATATTCGTTGGAAGAAAGTAAGTGTAAGAAGTCTTTTGATTTTGCTTGCGATTACAGTTTTATGTCAGGTACTATGCAGCAAAGGAGAACTCAGGATGATGGTAGCTGGCGGATTGTGTGGAGGAGTATTTCTCTTTTTAAGTTGGTTCACACAAGAGTCGTTTGGTTACGGAGATAGCATATTGATTCTGATCCTTGGAATTTTATCTGGTGGATGGAATCTTCTTTGGATTCTGTTTGCTGCATTTCTGATTGCATCTGTTTACGGAGGGATTATGATCGCACGAAAGAAGTATACAAGAAAAAATTCATTTCCGTTTATTCCATTTCTGACAGTTGCTTATCTGGGAGGCATGATTGGTGGAGTTTACTGAAAAATATACGAAAAAAAACGTGAAAGGAAGTACAGTGGTAGAGATGTCTTACCTTATTCCTTTTTGCTTAATTTTATTTTTTCTGCTCATCACGATCAGTTTTTACTTTCATGATAAGGCAATTTTAAACGCAGCGGCAGCGGAAACGGCTGTGACAGGAGTTGAAATGGACAGGAAAAAGATAGAAGATGTAGATCTGGATGCTTTTTTCCAAGAAAGGACGAGTGGAAAATTGATTTTTCTAGAAAATATAACAACCAGAGTTGATCTATCTGGGAAGAAAATAGAGGTAGAAGTTTTTGCATCAAAAGGACGAATGAAGATTCATCTGATACAACGTGCAACGAAGGTGAAACCAGAAGAAAAAGTCAGATGGAAAAAATAGACTTCTGTAAAGCTGAAAAAGTGAAGGGAGAAGAATATCAGATGGAAGAAAAAAAGATAAATCAGCAGAGCAGAGTGGCAGAGTCTGAAATCATAATAGACAGCGTACAACCGTATCGGGAGAATTATCAGATGCGGATGCTTAAGAATAATCGGATTCCCGGATTATTGAGAGTAAGTGGATGTGGAATGGAAGGTGCAAGTAGATATTATTATCATACAGGACATTCACAGTCGTTGGAAACGTATTATAAAAATAAAGATATCAGAGCAGAAGAGATATTAAAACTGACAAGACAATTTCTCAGTGTTATGGAAAAAATGAAAGATTATATGTTAGAACCAAATTATCTGATGATTTCAGAAAAATATATTTTTAAAAAGAATGAAAACTATTTTTTCTGTTTTTTTCCAGAGAATGAGAAGACCTGGCAGGTGTCTTATCATGAGCTGACGGAATATTTTGTAAAGAAAGTTGATTATCAGGATCTGGAGAGTATTCAACTTGCCTGCATGCTTCATAAAGAAACGCTAAAAGAAACGTATGATCTGGAAAGCATACTGCAGCAGTATGAGGAAGAAGCAAAAAACAGGGAAGAAAAGTCCAAAGAAGAGAAGATCAGAGAAGAAGGTAAGAGAGAAAAAGACAGAAGAGAAATGGAAGAAAATCAAAACATTGAGGTACAGGAAAACAGCTATTATAACAAGGCGAGAGAGAATTATGCAGTGATGGAAGAAAAGAGATATGGTCCGATCAAGAAATTTGCAAAACGCTTTAAGTCTGGAAAATGGGGAGAATGGGAAGATCTGATAACAGAAGCCGATGACTATGAATGATATATAGGATGTGGTATAGTATACGCAGATTCAAAAACATATCATAGAAGTCAAAAGGGAGTCAGAAAGAATGAAAGAGAGACCAAAAGAAATAATGACGATCACGTTGATAGGAATCAATATTCTAGTGTTTATTGTTCTTACTATGATCGGACGGACTGAGGATGGTTATTTTATGTTGCAGCATGGAGCAATGTATGAACCATATATTATAGAAAATCAGGAATACTATCGGCTGTTTACCAGTCTTTTTCTGCATTTTGGAATCTCACATTTGTTAAATAACATGGTGCTTTTGTGGGCTCTTGGATCGATTTTTGAAAAAGAGGCCGGTAAAATTCGATTTTTGTTCTGTTATTTTATCAGCGGAATAGGCGGTAATCTGCTGTCTTTATACTGGAATACCATGCACGACAGACAGATTGTATCTGCCGGGGCATCGGGAGCAATTTTCGGACTAATGGGAGGGTTGCTTTGGATTGTATTTGCAAACAGGGGAAGGCTCGGAACGCTGTCAGGAAGAGGCATGCTGATTATGGTTGTACTGAGTCTCTATTTTGGATTTACCAGTACAGGCGTAGATAATCTGGCTCACGTAGGAGGATTGATTTGCGGTTTCCTGACAGCGCTGCTAACCTATCGAAGAAAAAATCAAAAGATCCTAACGGTATCTGATATTAACGATATCTGATAGTTTACGCAGGAAGTGTGATCGATACGATTGTTCCATTGGTATGGTCAGATGTAATGTCGATCGTTCCATTATGTGCTTCAATGATTCTTTTGGAAACTGCGAGACCAAGGCCGGTACCGTTTTCTTTTGTTGTAAAGAATGGTTCATAAAGCTTATCAACAATTTCCGTTGGAATACCACAGCCGTTATCTTGGCATTGAATCAGAATTTTATCGTCAAGTTTCTTTGCACGAAACTGCAGACGTGGGGCATACTTACAATCGGCAAGAGCGTCTTTGGCATTTGTAAGTATGTTTAAGAAGACTTCCTCTAATTTGGTGCGATCACCATTGAATCTTTTTATATTCTTATCAATACTGGAAGTCATCTCAATCTTTGATTTCTCAAAGTTGAGAGACATGGCGAACAGAACAGCAGAGTTGCGAAGAACATGTCCAAGAGGAAAGGAAGCACGGTTTAACTGGTTTCCGTTGTTGAGTTCTGTCAGATCATCCAGTAAATCACACATATGTCTGGCGCCATCCATGCATTCTTCCCAGACACAGGAACCTTTGGCAGTTTCAGCATAAAGAGAGCTCATTAATTGCATAGAAGAATAAAGAACCGTCATAGGGTTGCGGATCTCATGCGCAATTGTAGCAACAGCAGCATCATGGTTCTTCAGAAGCTGGGTGATAATCTCTTTTGCATCTTTGTTTGTTTCCATCAGGTGGTTCATTTTTTCAAGATCGATATTTGTTAACATAATACTTACTCCTAATAGTTAGATTTTCTTGAGTTCGCTAAGAGTGTAGCACCACCGAAAACAGCATTCAATAAAAATCATTCGACTATTTTCGACCTTTTTCGACCTGGTGTCTGAAAAATGTATTCTCTTTTTCTGAAAAATGGTCTATACTACAGATAAAATAAAATGGAAAGAGGAAAGATCATGAGAGATGATAATTGTATTTTCTGTAAAATAGCAAATGGAGAGATTCCATCAGCAACATTATATGAGGATGAGGAGTTCAGAGTAATTCTGGATCTTGGACCGGCATCAAAAGGACATGCGCTGATCCTTCCGAAGAATCATTACCGCAATCTGTATGATATTGACGAGGCAACAGCTTCAAAAGCAATCTGTCTGGCGAAAAAGATGATTACAAAGATGACGGATGTACTTGGATGTGATGGTTATAATATCGTTCAGAACAACGAAGAGGCAGCTGGACAGACGGTATTCCATTTCCATATGCACTTAATCCCAAGATATAAGAATGACAATGTAGGTCTCGGATGGCATATGGGAGAACTTACAGAAGAAGATAAGAAAGAAATACTTGAAAAATTAAAGTAGTACTGGAGAAGATATGTTAACGGAAAATCGCGAATTCAATGAGATTTATGAACAATATAAAAATCTCATTCTAAAAGCGGCATACACTTATTCAGGCAGTTATAGTGCAGCGGAAGATATTACTCAAGACACTTTTCTGAAACTGTATATGGGATATGACAGCATGAAGAAGAAAAATATTTCTTCATGGCTGTTTACAACGGCAAAAAATGCGGCATTAAATTACAAGAAAAAGCATAGCCGGGAGATTTTCGAGATTGATGAGAATTGGGACAGTGAAGAGGATACCGAGAAATATGAAGCACAGGTAAAAAGTGCAGAGGAACAGTTTCTGGAAGATGAGCTTCAGAAACAAAGGTTAGAGCTTCATGAAAAGATTTTCACCAATTTGATGGAAAAGAATGAAAGATGGTACGATGCTATTGTCCTTGTATATTACATGGAGATGCCTCAGGCAAAAGCAGCAGAATTAATGGGCATTCGACTTGAAGTGCTTCATAGCCTTCTGCACAGAGCAAAGAAATGGATTAAGAAAAAGTACGGAACGGAGTACGAAGAAATGAACCGGGAAGACTAAGAGCAAAACCAAATGTTTACTGTTCAATGTACAAAGAAAAAGTGTATAAGGAACAGTGGTGCCGATAGTTTCCCGGTATCTTTTTGAATACTGTAGTTTTATGAAGACGGTTGCCAGTAGATGAACTACATTATTTTGTGGCAGCTTCCTCAATGAGGCCGATAATAGTAGCAATTGGATCCTGTTGCCTAGAATTGTGCATTGCATTTATGAACTGCTCACGGTTTTCGTACAGGTTATGAACTGCATCCAAAAGCGTTGCATTCGTAAGCTGTTCTTCCTCGATTACAAGACTGAATCCCTGACGCTCGAAAGAGTGTGCGTTAAGAATCTGATCGCCACGACTTGCACGGGCAGAAAGCGGAATCAGAAGATTCGGTTTTCTAAGAGCAAGCAGTTCACAGATTGCATTCGCACCGGCACGTGAGATAACAACATCTGCAAGAGCAAAGAGATCACGCAGTTCGTTTTTGATATATTCAAACTGGCAGTAGCCTTTGATTTCTTTCAGAGAATCATCAACCTTTCCTTTTCCGCAGAGATGGATGATCTGGAACTGTTTCAGCAGTTCAGGAAGGGCAGCACGTACAGCCTCGTTGACAGCTACAGCACCAAGACTTCCGCCGATTACGAGAATGACAGGTTTTTCATCTGTAAAGCCACACATCTTTCTGGCGGCATCCTTATCACCAGTAAGAAGTTCCTGACGAATCGGAGAACCGGTAAGAACAGCTTTTCCTTCCGGAAGAGCATCTAACGTCTCCGGGAAGTTACAGCAGACTTTGACAGCAGATGGAATTGCAAGTTTATTTGCCAGGCCAGGTGTCATATCAGACTCATGAATAATGACCGGAACTTTGCATCGCTTTCCAGCAAGAACAACTGGAACCGAAACAAATCCGCCTTTAGAAAAAATAACATCAGGCTTTAAGCCTTTGATTAACTTACGGGCTTCACCAAAGCCTTTGATCACACGGAATGGATCTGTGAAATTCTGTAGACTGAAATAACGGCGCAGCTTCCCAGAAGAAATTCCATGATATGGAATTCCAAAAGGTTCAATCAGTTCCTTTTCAATTCCATTGTAAGAACCTATGTATTGAATATCATAGCCTAATTCTCTAAGCTTTGGAATCAGGGCTATATTCGGAGTGACATGTCCGGCAGTACCGCCGCCGGTCAATATAATTCGCTTCATAAATTAACCTCCAGATTTAGTGTAGAGTGCTACTGTTCGAAGTAAATTGAGAACACTAGCCTTATAGCATCATATTACCCTTATTTGAAAAAATGTCAAGAAAAACGGGACACACAAACTGGAGAGAATAAGGTGAAGAAAATGAAAAAACTGAAAAAATTATCATTGGAAAATGAAATGAAAAAAGAAGCTGAACAGATTGAAAAGAAAGTCCGAGAGGATAGATCTCTGGATGACATTAAAGTGTCCGATGAGATGGAAAAAGAGCTTTTCAATAAGATTCAGGATTACGAATACGACAAAAGGCATAAAAAAGTCATCCGCAAAAAGAAGAAAAGCAAGCTTGTAATCGGAGCACTGGCAGCAGTGCTAATTCTGGTGTGCGGAAGCGTGATGACCAGCGTGGGGAGTAAGTCGTATTGGAAGACGTTGTGGAATAAAGAGGCAGGGGATGAGACTTTGTCTTACGTAGATGTTGAGAATATGGAGTCAATAGAGACGGAGGATATTGATGAAGTTGGCGTTTATAAAGAAATTGCCAAAGTAATGGGAAATTATTTGGTTCGTATGGAATATAAGCCAAGAGGTATGATATTAAAAAGATATACAATAGATAAAGAACAAAGGATGGCTGTATTATTTTATCAATACGGAGAAGAAGTAATTAAATATTATATGTATACCAATTCAACGGATTCTTCGTTTGGAGAAAAGACAGTTGATCAATTATTAGACGAATATGAGTTTCAAAATGGAATGCATAGTATATTAGTAAAGCAATATGAGATTAAGGATTCAGATGAAGAAAGATATATTGCGGAGTTTGAATATAAGGATATACATTATCAGATTAAAGGAACTATAGAAAAAGAAGAATTTGAAAAAATTTTGGAAAATTTATTTTTTATGTAAAAAAACGCGTAAGTTTTTTCCTTCTTAGTTGTTTACTTATCAGAAGACAATAATAAAAGGGGGAAGATAGTCTTATGATAAGTAAAAAAATTGCATCAGTTATAACGAGTGTTATGGTTTTCTGCTGTATGGTAGGGGTATCTTTGACAAATGTTAAAGCAGATGATAGTGCTCCAAAGTCAGTTGATGGCTCATATTTGACATCGGCAGATTCGTCTACTGGTTATACACCGAAAAATAATGAGAGAGGAAAACATCTGATGGATGGTCAGTGTTCGATCTCAAAAACAGGAACAAAAAGAATCTATGCCTATGGATCAACAACTGCTAATCATACCGTTGATGCAGTTGCGGTTATTGTATATGTAGATCAGTATAATGAGAAAGATGATGAATGGTATCAAATAGATGCATTTTCAAAGAAAGTAGAGAATGATTATTATTCCGCGATTTCAAAGTCTATTCAAGTTGACCGGGGATATTATTACAGAGTACATGCAGATCACTTTGTAAGAATGGGAGAAGAACCAATTGAAGAAACTTTCTCTGTAACCAACGGCATCCTAGTCCCATAAGCATCTTTCTCCCGCACCAACGGCAGAAGATGCAGCCCGTGGGCTGGCCTAACAGCCGCTGCGCGGTGGTTCGCTCGGACACTCACAAATTAGATTCTAATAGATAAAAGTGAGAGCCTTGTTCCTTGATACACCACAATTAAATAAATGAGCACATAATCACCAAAAGCGGCTGTTAATCAGTCCATGGACTAGTAGGGCAGAAGGGAAGGATTGAATCAAGAGTAGCGATCCTTCCCTATTAATTTGCTATTTTTTAACTATTTTCCTGTTGCTTCTTTCAGTGCCTGAGCAAGCTGATCCGGACAGGAAGTTTTCTTGAATCCACACTGGATTCCTTCCAGGCGTGAGATGGTCTCATTTACATCCATTCCTTCAACCAGGTGGGAAATTCCCTGCAGGTTACCGTTACATCCGCCAACGAAGGAAACATTATGAATCTTGTTATCTTCAATATCAAAGTGAATGCTCTGGGAACAGACACCTTTTGTTCTATAATCCATATCTAGATATCCTTTCTTTTTAAATTTTAGATCTTTAGTTACCTTTTGAATTATAGCAAATCAAATATAAAAAAACAATTTTTCTTTTCACATCTTTCATCATGATTTTCCTCAATACGACAATTTTGATTTTTGCTGTAGAAATCTGTAGAACGATTTATGCGGACAGAATATAAAATCAGGTTTATAATATCTACAAACGTAACGAAGGGGAGTCCCGAACAGTTACGCAATATTTTTAAAACCAGGAGGGGTTGCTATGTTAAGAGAACTGGCAGTGAACACAAGAGTCATCTATTATCTGATGGCACTTCTGGGCATAATCGGAGTGCTGGCGAAAGCAGTGAATCAGCAGACATTGAATCAAATGCTGAAGGCGGCAGGGAATATGTCCAAGAGTACACACCGACTGATAAAACTCGTAAGAGCAAAATACGAACATGCATGTATGGTACATGACAGTGTAGAGAATACGAATGCATTTGTGGAGAAATATATTTATGAATATAGAGGATTTTTGTTTGGGATTCATACCTGGAGACAGATGGAATTGTTGACGGTGTGGTTTGTTGGAATTCTTGCAGCTCTTGGTGCATTCGAATGTTATATTACTTATGGATTTTCAGGTGCGGCGTATCAATATATAGAAACAGGATTAGCAGAGATGGTACTTCTTTTTGTTATCAGTCATCTTTCAGACGAACAGTACAAGCTTAATGCTGTCAGGATGTATATGGTGGATTATCTTGAGAATAATTGTGCATTTCACATAAAGAGACAGCGGACGACGGATAAAGAAGAATTGAATGTGATTGCTGCGGAGAATACCGGAAAGCAGGAGTGGGAAGAAAAGAAAGGGGAAAGAGAGATACACAGAGAAGACGACGTACAGATTGGAAATAAAACGAAAGCAGAGAGGACGGAGTTGCCGATCAATATCGAGGGGGAACCAAGAACGGTAGAGCCGGCAAGGAATCCGTCAGGAAATTCAGAGAGAGAATTAGATAGAGATTCAGGAAGAAATGCAGAAAGAGAAGCGGCGATTCGTCAGATATTGGAAGAATTTTTAACATAACGAAAACTAAAATTTCTTGAGCAGCATTTGTAAATAAGGTATAATAAAAAGCAGTTGGTAGCCGCCGGTCATGGAATATCAGGAATGGCGGCAGGGAAAGAAGAACCAACTGCTTTTTTAGGGCTTATAAACAAGAAAAGAAAGTAACTGATTAAGACAGGTACAAAGAGTAATAGGAGGAGTTGCCATGTTAAGAATAGGAATGCTGACCAGTGGTGGAGACTGCCAGGCGCTTAACGCAGCAATGCGCGGTGTTGTAAAAGGAATTTGCAACAAGCGCAAAGATGTAGAAATCTATGGATTTAAAGATGGATACAAAGGTCTGATCTATTCGGATTTCAATATGTTGACATCAAGGGATTTCTCGGGAATCCTGACACAGGGTGGAACAATTCTTGGTACATCCCGTCAGCCGTTCAAACTGATGCGTGTGCCGGACAAGGATGGAATAGACAAGGTGGAGGCAATGAAGCACACATATCATAAGCTTCATCTGGATTGTCTCGTTATTCTTGGAGGAAATGGAACTCATAAGACAGCAAATCTTCTTCGCGAGGAAGGACTCAATGTAGTGACACTGCCGAAGACAATCGATAACGATTTGTGGGGAACAGACATGACATTTGGATTCCAGAGTGCAGTTGATATCGCAACAGATACGATTGACAGAATCCATACAACAGCAACTTCCCACAGCCGTGTATTTATTATCGAGGTTATGGGTCACAAAGTTGGTCATGTAACTCTGCATGCCGGAATTGCAGGCGGAGCAGACGTAATTCTTCTTCCGGAGATCCCATATGATATTAAAGCAATCAAGAATGTGATCGATAAACGTACACAGGCAGGTAAGAGATTTACAATTCTTGCTGTTGCAGAGGGTGCGATTTCCAAAGAAGATGCAAAACTGAAAAAGAAAGAGTACAAAGAGAAGCTGGCGAACAGAAAATATCCTTCTATTGCTTACGAACTGGCAGAACAGATTGGAAAAGAGACAGACAAGGAAGTTCGTATCACAGTTCCCGGACACACACAGAGAGGTGGCACACCTTGTTCTTATGACCGTGTATTTGCAACAAGAGTCGGAGCGAAGGCAGCAGAATTGATCCTGAATGAAGAATACGGATATATGGTAGCCATGAGAAATGGTGAGACAGTGAAAGTTCCGTTGGAAGAGGTTGCAGGAAAGCTGAAATATGTTGATCCGAACTGTGGTCTGATCAAAGAAGCGAGAACAATCGGTATCAGCTTCGGAGACGAGGTGTAATTCATGTCATATACGGCGCTATACAGAAAGTTCCGTCCTTCTGAATTCGAAGATGTAAAAGGACAGGATGCGATCGTCCGGACGCTTAAGAACCAGATCAATGCAGACCGTATCGGACATGCATATCTGTTCTGCGGGACAAGAGGAACCGGAAAGACAACAGTAGCAAAGATTTTCGCGAAAGCAGTCAATTGTGAGAATCCTGTAGATGGAAGCCCTTGTGGGGAGTGTGCAATGTGCAGATCAATCGCCGCAGGTACATCTATGAATGTGATCGAGATTGACGCGGCGTCTAACAACGGTGTAGATAATATTCGAGAAATCAGAGAAGAGGTGGCGTATCGCCCGACGGAGGGAAAGTATAAAGTATACATCATTGACGAGGTTCATATGCTTTCCATCGGTGCGTTTAATGCACTTTTGAAAACATTGGAGGAACCGCCGGAATATGTCATCTTTATCTTGGCGACAACAGAAGCGCACAAGATTCCGATTACGATTTTAAGCCGGTGTCAGAGATATGATTTTAAGAGAATTACCATTGACACGATTGCGGGAAGACTGCGGGAACTTATTGACAAGGAAGAATGGGATGTGGAGGAAAAGGCGGTCCGCTATATTGCGAGAATGGCGGACGGTTCCATGCGTGACGCATTGAGCTTATTAGATCAATGTGCCGCCTTTTATATAGGAGAGAAGTTGACGTATGATCATGTTCTGGAGGTTCTTGGGGCAGTGGATACAGAAGTGTTCAGCAGACTGTTGAGAGAACTTCTGGCGAGAGACGTACATGCAGTGATCGAAACGGTGGATGAATTAACCATGCAGGGAAGAGAATTATCTCAGTTGGCAGCAGATTTCACATGGTACTTAAGAAATCTGTTGCTTGTAAGGTGTTCTGATGATATGGAAGATGTGTTGGACGTTTCCACTGAGAATCTGGCACGCCTGAAGGAAGAGGCGCAGATGATTGACAACGATGTGCTGATTCGGTATATTAGAATCTTCTCAGATCTTACGAATCAGTTGAAATTCGCCACTCAGAAAAGAGTGCTTTTTGAAGTGGCGCTGATTAAATTGTGCAGACCGGCAATGGAAGTGAATACAGATACACTGCTGGAGCGTATTCGCTCAGTGGAGGAAAAGTTGGAGCAAGGAGCATTTGCGGCTCCGTCACAGGAGAAAATTGTCTACGTAAATGGCGCTGAGGCGGAGAAAATCGGAACCGAGAAGAAAAAGCCGGAGCTTCCCAAGGCGTTAAATGAGGATGTGAAGGCAGTTGCTAAGGACTTTCGAATGATTGCCGCAGATGCGTCACCGATGCTTCGGACATATTTAAAGAAAGCAAGATTAAGCGCAGGGGAAGGCAACCGGCTGTTGATCGTCCTTCCGGATGAAGTCAGCGCAGGTGTGGTAGGAACAGAAGAACACAAGGAAGAGATTCGGAATCTGATCGCTGAGAAGATTGGAAAAGAAATTGAGATTGACGTGCGTCAAACAGAGCAGGGACATCGGTTTGAAGACCAGTTTGTTGACCTTGAGAGTTTGATTCATATGGAGATCACAGTGGAAGATGAATAATCATTTTCCCGTTACATATAGATCTGAATAAAAGAAAACAGGAGGATATGGAATATGGCAAAAAGAGGAGGATTCCCAGGCGGCGGAATGCCGGGAAATATGGCAAATCTTATGAAACAGGCGCAGAAGATGCAGCGTCAGATGGAAGAACAGGCAAAAGAGATGGAAACAAAAGAGTTTACAGCTACAGCCGGCGGCGGAGCGGTAGAAGCAACTGTTTCAGGAACAAAGAAAGTATTATCATTAAAGCTTGATGAAGAGGCTGTAGATCCGGATGATGTAGAAATGCTGGAAGATCTTATCGTGGCAGCGCTTAATGAAGCACTGGAGAAAGTAGACGCAGAGTCTTCTTCTGCAATGTCTAAATTGACAGGCGGAATGGGCGGCGGAATGCCGGGACTTTTCTAATCGGTAACGAAATAGATTCTTAAGATAGAAAAAGGTTCGACAGGAGATTAGAAATAACATGGATTATTACAGTAATCAGATCAGCCGGTTAATAGAAGAACTGTCACATTTACCGGGGATTGGTGCAAAATCAGCGGCAAGGCTGGCGTTTCATTTGATCCATATGCCGGAAGATGATGTAAAGCGTCTGGCGGATACAATGGTCAGCGCAAGACAGAATGTCAGGTATTGTTCCGAGTGCTGTACGCTTACAGATCAGGAACTTTGTCCGATCTGCAGCAACAGCGACAGAGACCATAAGACAATTATGGTCGTGGAGAATACGAGGGATCTGGCGGCTTACGAGAAAACCGGAAAATATAATGGCGTCTATCACGTGCTTCACGGTGCAATTTCGCCGATGCTTGGAATTGGACCGGAAGATATCAAGTTAAAGGAACTGGTCACACGTCTGGAAGGAGATGTGGAAGAAGTGATCATTGCCACAAATTCCAGTCTGGAGGGTGAGACAACTGCGATGTATATCAGCAAGCTCATCAAGCCGATCGGCGTGAAAGTAAGCAGGATTGCCAGTGGCGTTCCGGTAGGCGGAGATCTGGAATATATTGATGAAGTAACGCTTCTTAGAGCGTTAGAAGGTAGAACACAGTTGTAATATTATGAGAAAGAAAAAAGTGACTTCCACGGATATCGCGAAAGCTGCGGGGGTATCCCAGTCTACGGTATCTATGGTATTGAATAAAAAATATAATGTGTCTTTTTCGAAGGAAACAGTGGAAAAAGTAGAGCAGGCAGCCAAAGATTTAGGATATGTGCCGCAGAAGCGAAAGGCAAGAAAAGAAAGCAAGAAAGAAAAGCTTCTTGTGGTGTTTTGTTCCAACCTGACAAATCCATATTATGTGATGCTTCTTCAGGGAATCGAGTCAAGGGCGAAAGAACAGGGCTTCGGACTCTTTGTATGCAACACGCAGAGGGATCTGCGAATGGAAGAACGGTACCTGAAAATGATGTGGGAATTAAAGCCGCTTGGGATCATTTATACCTGTAATCCCAGCCATTGCTTTATGGGGCTGGTGGAAGAGCTTTCCAGGGAGATTCCGGTTGCGATCATTAACAATCAGAATGAAAAACTGAACGTAGATGCGGTAGAACTTGATAATTCGAAGCTTGGAAGAATGATGGCAAAGCATCTTCTGGAACTGGGACACCGCAAAGTGGCATATATTGCCCCACCTCTTACGACAAGACAGAAGCAGAGATCCAAGAGAGTGGAAGGCTTTTTGAAAGAATTTGCGGAAGCCGGAATCAAGGATCAGGTAATTATCAAAGCGGCGCGGGAGGAGCTCGACCTTGATGTGGCTCATATTGATTCGGAATACAAGATCGGTTATGAGCTGACGCGTGAACTTCTGGAAGAAACGAAGGATATTACCGCGATTGTAGGGTTGAATGATATGATCGCATTTGGAATTCTTGACGCTCTCTATGAGGCGAAGATCAAGGTCCCGGGAGATATTTCCGTTATGGGATGTGATAATACATTGTTTGCCCGCATGCATAAAGTGGAACTTACAACAATTGAACACTTTGTCATTTTTAAAGGGCGGGATGCCTGCGACATTATCATGAAGAAAATTTCTTCTCATAATAATAAGTATTCTGATATGGAGCCAATCAGCACATATCATGTGGAATACGAGCCGAAACTCATTGTGAGAGGAACAACTTCTTATGCCAGGGAAAACAGCAAAAAGCGGCGCAGTAAAAAATAAAATTAATGTATTTGAAAATATTATTAATAATAATTTGATTGAGAACTTTTTTAAAATATGCAGAAATGTAAAAATAACTGTCATTATCTTTTGAAAAACAATTGATAAATATATATTATTAATTGTTAAAATTACTAATAGAAACATTGGACTATTGACCAATCGCGGGACTATGAGATATAATTTTATTATACGAGCGAAACGAAAAAAGTGGAGAAACCCACACGGTTTAAAGGAGGAAAACGATATGAAATTTTTCATCGACACAGCCAATGTTGAAGACATTAGAAAAGCAAATGATATGGGAGTGATCTGCGGTGTGACAACAAATCCATCTCTGATCGCGAAAGAGGGAAAAGTATTTGAAGAGGTGATCGCAGAGATCGCATCCATCGTGGACGGACCAATCAGCGGAGAAGTAAAAGCTACGACTGTAGACGCTGAAGGAATGATCGCTGAAGGAAGAGAGATCGCAAAGATTCATCCGAATATGGTAGTAAAAATCCCAATGACAGTAGAAGGATTAAAGGCATGTAAGGTTCTTTCATCCGAGGGAATCAAGACAAATGTAACATTGATCTTTACAGCAAATCAGGCACTTCTGGCAGCAAGAGCAGGAGCAACTTATGTATCTCCATTCTTAGGACGTCTGGATGATATTTCTGTAAGAGGAACAGATCTTATTGCAGAGATTGCACAGATCTTCGAAGTTGCAGGAATCGATACAGAGATCATTGCAGCAAGTGTTCGTCATCCGATTCACGTAACAGACTGCGCACTGGCAGGGGCAGATATTGCTACCGTTCCATATAAAGTTATTGAGCAGATGACAAAGCATCCTTTGACAGATGCAGGTATTGAAAAGTTCCAGGCAGATTATAAAGCAGTTTTCGGCGAATAGAATAAAACGAAGTAACATATTATCTAGGAGGAATATCATGAACAAATTAGAGTTAATGAAGACAGCCAACGAAATCCGTAAAGGCGCTGTCACAGCAGTTCACAGTGCGAAATCCGGTCATCCGGGCGGCTCACTGTCAGCAGCAGATATTTATACATATCTTTTCTTTGAGGAAATGAATGTTGATCCGGCAGATCCTAAGAAAGCGGATCGTGATCGTTTTGTATTATCTAAGGGACATACTGCTCCTGGATATTACGCTACATTGGCAAATAGAGGATTTTTCCCAGTGGAAGATCTGACAACTCTTCGTAAAGTCGGCTCTTATCTTCAGGGACATCCGGACATGAAACATATTCCGGGTGTTGATATGTCCAGTGGTTCTCTCGGACAGGGAATCTCTGCAGCAGTAGGAATGGCATTATCTGCAAAATTATCAGGTGATGATTATCGTGTCTATACACTGCTCGGAGATGGTGAGATTCAGGAAGGTCAGGTATGGGAGGCAGCTATGCTTGCGGCTCACAGAAAGCTGGACAACCTGGTAGTAATCGTAGATAACAACAATCTTCAGATTGATGGCGCGATTGATGAAGTAAACTCTCCATACCCGATCGATAAGAAGTTTGAGGCGTTCAATTTCCATGTAATCAACATTGACGGACATGATTTTGATGCGATTGATGCAGCGTTCAAGGAAGCGAAAGCAACGAAAGGACAGCCGACAGCAATTATTGCTAAGACAGTAAAAGGAAAAGGAGTTTCCTTTATGGAGAATCAGGCTTCCTGGCATGGAGCAGCTCCAAACGATGAACAGTACAAAGTAGCAATGGAAGATTTAGAGAAAGCAGGTGAAGCATTATGTCAGAAGTAAAGAAAATTGCAACAAGAGAAAGCTACGGTAATGCTTTAGTAGAATTAGGAAAAAAATATGATGACGTTGTTGTGCTGGATGCAGACCTTGCAGCGGCAACAAAGACAGGAATCTTTAAAAAAGCTTTTCCGGAGAGACACATCGACTGTGGTATTGCGGAATGTAACATGATCGGCGTGGCAGCAGGACTGGCAGCAACAGGAAAAGTCCCATTTGCAAGTTCATTTGCGATGTTTGCAGCAGGACGTGCGTTTGAACAGATCCGTAACTCTGTAGGATATCCAAAGTTAAATGTAAAAATCGGAGCAACACATGCAAGTATTTCCGTAGGTGAAGACGGAGCAACACATCAGTGTAACGAGGATATTGCTCTTATGAGAACCATTCCGGGAATGGTAGTTTTAAATCCTTCTGACGATATTGAAGCAAAAGCAGCAGTAGAAGCAGCTTACAAGCATGTAGGACCGGTGTATCTGCGTTTCGGAAGAGCAGCAGTTCCGGTGATTAATGACAATGCAGACTATAAATTTGAGATCGGAAAAGCAGTTACATTAAGAGAAGGTGCAGATGTGACTATTATTGCAACAGGACTTCCGGTTTCTGAGTCACTTGCGGCAGCAGAGAAGCTTGCAGCAGAAGGAATCAGCGCAGAGGTTATCAATATGCACACGATCAAACCATTGGATGAGGAGGCTGTTATTAAGGCAGCAGCTAAGACAGGAAAGATCGTGACAGTTGAAGAACATTCTGTTATTGGTGGTCTTGGAAGTGCAGTTTGTGATGTGGTAGCTGAAAAAGCACCTGCCAAAGTAATGAAGATCGGTGTCAACGACGTATACGGTGAGTCCGGACCGGCGGCGGAATTGATCAAGAAATATGGATTAGATGCAGACAGCATTTACGAGAAAGTAAAAGCATTTGTATAAGAAGAAAGATAAAGAAAAATATAAAAGATGCGTGGAATTTGAGTTCCACGCATTTTTTGTCGTAAAATTCTTGGGAAGTTGCCCAAAAACTGCTAAATTACGCGTTTTTCATATGCTATTATCCAAGGCAAAGATATACAGCATTATATGACGGTGCTGCAAATAATATGATGAGGTGAGGAGTATATGGAAAAACAATTTCCTAAGAATGTAAGACAAATAGGAAACGTCTGTGACGAGCCTAAGATCTATGTAGAAGATTACGTAGATACTTATCTGAATCAATTGCGGCAGAAAGCGCTTGACAATCCTGCCGGAGCGGTTCTTATGGGAGAACGCCATGAGCAGGAAGGTCAGGAGGTAGTGTACATATTGGGAGCTCTTCAAATGAAAGAGCTGGAAGTAAACGGAAATGATATATTGATACGAGAAGATATATGGGAATACATTGAAGAAGAAAAGAAAGAATATTTTCCGAGTCAGGAAATAGTAGGGTGGTGCCTGATTGAGACAGGGCATCCTATGGGGCTGAATAAAGGTGTGAGCCGAATCCATATGAAACATTTTGCAAAAGACAATTCGGTATTTATATGGAAAGATGCGCTGGAAGCGGAAGAGATTTTTTATGCTTATAAATATGGCGAGCTTATGCAAATGGGAGGACACTATATTTATTATGAAAAAAATCCCGCTATGCAAAACTATATGATTAATACACGTCGCATGATTGGCGTGACACCCTGTGAAATGGTTGAGGATCGAGCTGCAAAGAATTTTCGTAGTGCCGTAAGAGAAAAAATGGAGTACAAAGAGCAGAAGCAAAATTCAAGATTTGTGTATGCTGTAAGTGTGCTTCTTGTAGTGATTGTGTTAGCGATCGGTATCTCGACCATGAATAATTTCGATAAGATGGAATCGGTGCAGGAAACGCTGGAGGCGCTGTCGATGTCTGTGGATTCGGCGAAAGCGGCGGAAGCGGAAAGTGAAGAATCGGATGTGAAAGATAAGGAAGAAGACGGAACAACGGCGGAAGCGAAACAGCCCGTTGACGAAGAAGAGGACAAGCAAGAGGTGAAAGAGACTGCAAAGCAGGAGACAAAACAAGAGACAAAACAAGAGGTACAGACTATGGAAGGGGAGTTTACAGAAGATGATTTCTATGTGGTGAAAAAAGGGGATACGCTTGATACGATCAGTTTGAAAATATATGGAAATACCGGGCATGTAGAGGCAATCTGTAAAATGAATGGTCTGTCTGATGGAAATCTCATTTTTATCGGACAAAAATTATTGTTACCTTAATCTGAAAATATGATATAATATCCACAAAAACAATGGACAACGTGAGTTTAAAAACGGAAATGGTACGATAAAGAGAGGAATGTGGATGTTGCATCGCAAAAATAAAAATCTCCGATTGGTAAGGGAGTCGGAGGAGTCAGTGGACAAGCTGACAGATGAGATTATGACGGAATTAAACAGCGAAGGAAATTCAGTGGAGGAACTGGAAGCGCAGGTTCGGGAGCAGCGGCTGCGTTTTCGGCGGCGTACGATGATCATTGTAGCCGTGGCAGCAATTGCTGCTGCGGCATTGTTCCTGTTAGTGAATCTTCAGACATATACGAAAGCGCGAGTATCTGATACTTATAAGATTCGAGGCGTCTCGGACAGTAATTATGAAGAATTTGTAGGTGGAGTGTTGAAATACAGCAGAGACGGTGTCTCGTATTTGAATCGAAAAGGAGAGGAACAATGGAATCAGCCGTGTCAGATAAAAAATCCATTTGTAGATATAAATGAAGTATCGGCTGTTGTTGCAGACAAAGGCGGCAATGATATTATGATTTTCCAGCGAGAAGGATTGAAAGGAGAAATCAAGACAACATTGCCGATTGAAAAGATATCTGTATCTGAACAGGGGATTGTCAGTGTAATCGTGAAAAATGAATTTGATCCGAGCATCATCTGCTATGATGCTGCCGGAAATGTGCTGGTGGAATTGCAGGCTTCTTTTGAAGGAGAAGGATATCCGGTTGATGTAGCGATCTCCGGGGACGGAGAGGTGATGCAGGTTGTATATTTGTGCATGAAGGATGCGGTTGTGAGCTCCAAGGTTTCTTATTATAATTTCGGGAAAAAAGGAGAGGAAAAGACTGATCGTGAAGTGGAGACGAAAGAATATAAAAGCAGCGTGGTCGGAACTGGTTTTTTCCTGAATCAGTCTGTTTCAGCGGTTGTAGGAGATAATTGCCTGACGTTATTTAAGGGCAAGGCAGTGCCGAAAGAAGTAACGACCGTAACGATTGATAAGGAAATACAGAGCGTATTTCATAATGAAAGATATATTGGCATGATTTTGAAAAATGAAGGAAAAGAAGGATATGAATTATGCCTTTATAATGCTGCGGGGAAAAAGGTGATGTCTAAGGATTTTACCGGAAATTATAAAAATGCAAAGATCAGTGGAAATCAGGTTATTTTATATGACGGAAAAAAATGCAGGATATTCTTAAGAAGTGGTGTAGAAAAATTTCAAGGTGAGATGAATAATAATATCATGGAGATTATCCCAACCTTTGGTGTAAATAAATACATTGTGATGAATGCAAATGGTATGGAAGACATACGGCTTGTGAAGTAAATAGGAGAACTATATGGATTTTGTTGTATTGGGAATAGGGTTAATATTTTTAATCTGTGTTATCGTAGGAATATACAAAGGAGCAATTAAGATTGCAGTGTCATTGGTGACGACGCTTCTGACTTTGGTGATCGTATTTTTTGCCACCCCTTTCGTGGCGGACTTGATTGAGTCGAAGACACCTGTAGATAGTATGATCAAGGATCAAGTAATGAAAACGATGGCTTCAGTGGCATCAGAGCAGCTTGCAGGAGCCCAGGAAGGCGGAATTGATGCAGAAGATGTAAGGAAGGCGTTAGAAGCAGCGGGAGTGAGCGAGGAGAAACTGCAAGAGTATGGAATATCTATCGATGATATTGTGAATGGAGAAATCAGTAGTGAACAATTAGCGGAATACGGAATTTCCAAAAATGTTCTGGCGGGGCTTGGCGCTGAAGGAAGTGCTGGGATAGAAGAAGCTTTGGAGAATGCGGATATTCCAAAAGATCTTCAAATTAAAGCAATTGAGATGGCGGAATTACCGGAAGTGTTCAAATCGCTTCTTTCAGATAACAATAACGATGTTATTTATGAGAAACTGGGGGTAAAGACTTTTGCAGAATATGTGGGAGAGTTTCTTTCGAAGCTGATTATACATATTGTAGCATTTCTCTGTACATTTCTTCTTGTGACGATCGTACTCCGTGCGATTATCTTTGCGCTTGATATTGTGTCAGAGCTTCCGGTGCTTGGATTTTTTAACCGGCTGGCTGGCGGCGTGGTTGGAGCAGCGGGCGGCTTGATCATTATCTGGCTATTCTTTGTTGTAATTACTTTATTATATGTAACGGCTTTTGGAAGGGAAATTTACCAGGTGATACAAGAGAACGCGATATTAAATATGTTATATGAAAATAATCCGCTGATGAAGCTTGCGACAAACTTTATGTAACGTAAAAGCAAAGAAAAGATTGTTGGTAAAAATGGCTTAAAAGTGGTTTTGAAAAAAAGGTAAAAAACTCAAAAAATGTCTTGACATATTAAAATTAAAATGATACTATATAACTCCACCGCGGAAATGTGGTGGGGTTTTCAAAATGAATATCCGTCAGCGAGTCAGAAAAAATAAAAAACTTGAAAAAAGTTGTTGACAAGCTAACGAAGATGTGATATTCTAATATGGCTGTCGCATGAGACAGACAAAAACAAAGAACCTTGATAATTGAACAATAGACAACATCCCTGAAAATTCTATCAAAGAGAATTATTCAGAACAGACATTTAAATGTCAACCTAAAAAACAGTAAAAGGGATAAGAAAGCTAGTAGTTTTCTTGGACCTGGAACGAACTTGAACTTAATGATGCTTCTGCGATGCTAAGCTCACAGCAAAGCTGTTTGCCAAGCCATCGAGAAGCGTATACGAACTAAGGCCTGTGAAAGACCAGACCAAAGTTCTTTATACGAGAGTTTGATCCTGGCTCAGGATGAACGCTGGCGGCGTGCTTAACACATGCAAG